>ERZ1643249.3635-NODE-3635-length-13456-cov-4.649728_pt1 | contig 13456 bp, 16 predicted proteins | sample MGYA00579263_ERZ1643249 | MGnify/ENA primary metagenome ERZ1643249 (study PRJEB29033, sample SAMEA4952264) | chicken gut metagenome | biome: Broiler Chicken; feature: Gastrointestinal Tract; material: Caecum | place: Ireland | collected 2018 | study: Broiler...
AATTTTTATTGACAAACATTAATTTGCTGCTTATGATAAAGATAAGAAAAGGATATGAGGAGGTGACCGGTATGAAAAAAACGAAACTGTTTCTCAATGAAAAGCATACAAAAACCGCAGCAAAATTTCTGAATATTTTCTGCTATCTCGCAATGGCCGTTTTCGTAATGTGTCTGGTACTGGCTTTTATGGGCCGTCAGTCTTTTGCTCTGCACACAAGTACCGGAGATTATGAGCGGGCGACTTACGCAGAGAGTACTCAGGATGTACCTTCTTACGGTACCAGTACAGGGCTTACTGTAGGGTCTACAGATCACATTCGTGTAATAGCAGACGAACATGACCGCATTGGTCTGGCTACCCATATTGCCCTTTCTCTCATGTATGCCGTTACTGTGCTGCCGGCAATGCTGGGATTCTGGTTTTTAAGCCGCGTGTTTTCCAACGTGAGCAACGGAGAGTTCTTCATAGAGCAGAACGCCCGTCTGATCCTGTACTACGGGCTGATCCGGATTTTTTCAGCTTTTCTTGTACCGCCTATAAAAATGTTGATCTGCATTTTCAACACCCGGATTTCCCTTTCCGTAAACAATAATTTGCCGGATTACATCTTCCAGGGCATCGCATTCCTCGTGGCCGCATACATCATTCATTACGGGATCAATTTACAGGACGAGGTGGACCATACCATATGATTATCATTCATCTTGACAGGATTCTGGCTGACCGGAAAATGAAACTGAACGACCTGGCCGCGCGGGTGGGGATTTCCAACGTCAACCTTTCTTATTTGAAAACAGGAAAAGTAAAAGCAATCCGTTTCAGTACGCTGGACGCGATCTGCCGCGTTCTGAAATGTCAGCCCGGAGATATTCTTGAATATATTGAGGATGAGGACTGACGCCGTCTCTGAACCAGGAAAAGGGACGCCGCCGCATCGAAAGATCCCTCGATGCGGCGGCATCCCTTTTTCATATGTGGCAGCGGAAATTTCCCCTTCTCTGTTACGCCTTCAGTTCCGCCCGCCGGATTACCAGATAGGAAGCTGTTCCCAGAAGCAAAAATACCGCCATGAAAAACAGAATGGGGAAAAGCAGATTCACCTCTCCTCCACGGGGAAATCCCATGGCCCCCATCAGGAACCGGCGGATCTGTTCTGTCACCCGGCCGGGAAGCAGAAAACGGAACACCACCGGCAGCACCAGCACAATCACCATGGCCAGCACAATACCCAGGGTCAGGGAAGAGACCTTTCCCAACCGGTTAATCACCAGAATTGCCAGATAGAACAGGCAGCAGACCGTCAGATAAACAAGAAACAGCCACAGCCAGTTCAGAACAGGCGAATATTGATAGCCATATAGAGCGCCGAAAACAGAATCATATCCCCCCGGAAGCAACGTGTGCAGCCCCCTTCCCACAATGGTATCCACCAAAGCCAGAATACCGGCAACAAAGCCGAACAGACTCAGGGTTGCCAGGAAAATGTATGTTCTGGTAAATCCGTTCTGTATCAGCATCCGGAAATCCTCCTTAAATCCCAATGCTCCCAGAATCCCCACATAGACCAGGGAATTGACTTCCAGACAGTTAGTACCCACCAGTTCCAAACTGCCTTCCACAAGAAAGATAATGGCGGAAATTACCGCGATCACCGCGAAGACCACCGCGTAAAAAATCCAGATATATTTGAAAGATGTGACACACTCATATTGTACCACCGTACGCAGTTTTTTCATTCTTTCTGCCCCCTTTTCTCAGCACTGCCGCCTGTTTTGCGGTCTGCGTCCTCTGTCAGCTTCACAAAAAGCTTCTGCAGATTCATGCCGGTGATCTGAAGATTTCTGCCGGGAACGGTTCGGGGCCGTTCCCCCATCACATAAGCCAGTTTCATACCACCCAGCGTATCCTCTCCGATCACTTTTCTGTCCCGGCAGAATTCCTCCACATCCTCCGAAATGCCGGATACACAATATCCGGTCTCAAGCAGATGTTCCACCGAATCCTCCAGAAGAATCCTTCCGTGATCAATCAGTACCACTTCCTCAATCAGATTGGCCACTTCTTCAATCAGATGCGTGGCAATCACAATGGTTCGCGGATGCTCCTCATAATTATTCAGCAGCAGCTCATAAAACAATTCCCGATGATTGGCATCCAATCCCAGCACCGGCTCATCAAAAACCACATAGGGCACATCCAGCGCCAATGCCACTGTCAGCTTGAAAATAGACTGATATCCCTTGGACAGCGCCCGGAATTTTTTCCTGGTATCCAATCCGAATCTTTCCGCAATATTCAGCGCCCGTTCCAGATCAAAACTGTCATAAAAACGGTCTGTCCAGCGGAATAATTCCCTGACCCGCAGGCTGGTATCATACAGATCCGCCTCGCTCATGCAGAAAATTTTTTCTTGAACTGCCATATTTTCCGCTGCCGGAAGGCCGTCGATGAAAATTTCCCCTTCATCAGCGAAAATCCGGTTTGCCAGTATATTGATCAGCGTGGACTTTCCTGCCCCGTTTCTTCCCAGAAATCCATAGATTTTTCCATGTTCCAATGTAAAGGAAACGTGATCCAGCGCCGTTACCTTCTGATACCGTTTCGTCACATTATGAATGTTCACCGCGTTCATGTTCATACCCCCTTTCAATCAGTTCCATAACTTCCTCTTTGGACATCTGAAGCTTCGATGCCTCCTCCACCAGTGCCGCGATATACTGATCGTAAAACTGATCCTGCCTTTTCTTTCTGATTTTTCCCACTGCGCCCTCCTTCACATACATACCCAGCCCCCGCTTCTTGTAAATGATCTCTTCATCCACCAGCATATTCATCCCCTTCAATACCGTGTGGGGATTGATATTAAATAGTGCCGACAGTTCATTGGTGGACGGAATCCGGGATTCTTCCGGAAACACACCCGTAAAAATGGAATCCTCCAGCTGCTCGGCAATCTGGATAAATATAGGTTTTTCACTGTTAAGATTGATATTCAGGATTTTCACCACCTTTGTATGTTTGTTACTCAAGTAACTAACTAGCTTAGCTTTACTATAGCAGACCCGTTATGAAATGTCAACCTGTTTTTAACCTTTCAATATCATGAAAGAAACTGCCATATCGGTTCATTTCTCCGATATGGCAGTTTCTTTTTTCCATTTATCCCACTGACGAATGATCTGCTTTGATGTCAGTCCCACAAATACAGCCGCAGCCACCGTCCCTTCTCTGACTCCCTGTATGGTTCCGGATGCGGCCAGCGAAAGTACACAGGCCAGTACCACCAGGGTCACATCAAAAATCACTTTCATATAGCCGAACTTGATAGGAATCTTCCTGCAAACTGCCAGCACCACACCTTCACCGGCAAGTACCACCACGTTGGCTTTCACCTCACAGCTGACTCCCGCCGCCACCAGAATAATTCCCACAATGCATGCTATCCACTGCTGCCAGTAGGTACCGCAGGAGATTCCCTGCACAGCCCATACGCCAAAATCCGTCAGATACCCGAAAAGCACAGCCACCGGCAGCTGCAGCAGCTGAATAAGCTGGTACTCTTTTCTGAGGATAGCTATCTGAAGAAGAATGAAAAAGCAATGCATGAGAATTGTAGCGTTTCCCACCGTCAGAGGTGTGATCACACTGACCACATAGGGAAAACTGGATATAGGAGAAGTTCCCAGACTGGCCTTGATGGAAAACGCGACGCCAAATGCCATCACCGCCAGACCGGCACAGAGAAGAAGATAACGTTTCAAAAGTTTTACACATGACATGATAACCATTCCTTTCCTTTTCCACTCCATTATAACACTTAATTTGGGTAAATACAGCATTTCCTGCTCTTCCGCCATCCTTTCCGGACAGCAATTTTCTGTGAAAACGAAAAGCGCCCCACTGTGAAATTATAATCTCACAGTGAGGCTGTCCGCGGAGCGCTCAGGCTGCGCTCCCTTTATGAAAATGCGGCCGCTCTTTCTGGCAGGCCCTGGAAAACTCCTGCAGCTTCTGTCTGGCCTCCGGGCCCAGATTCCGGGGAACATCTATCGCCACCGCCGCATACTGATCGCCATATACTCCCGGCTGTTTCATGGAAACAATTCCTTTTCCCTTCAGCCGGATCTTTGTACCTGACTGGGTTCCCGGCTGAATCCTGCACATCACCCGTCCATACAATGTATCGATGGCAGCCTCGCCGCCCAGAACCGCAGTCTCAAAGGGAATCTTCACCGTGGTATACACATCCATGCCCTTCCGCTCATAGCCGGGGCGGCCCTTCACATGAATCTTCAACAGCAGGCTTCCCGGCTGGCCGCCGCCGGTTCCAGGCTGGCCTTTTCCCTTCAGCCTGATGGATTTCCCATCTTCGATACCTGCCGGAATATTCACCTCCAGGGACTGTACCTTGCCCTGGCCGTCCTGCAGGCGAATCACCTTCCTGCATCCAAAAGCTGCCTCTTCAAAAGAAATCTCCACATCCGCCGTCAGATCCTGGCCGTCCCGGGCGAAACCACCGCCGCCAAAATCCCCGCGGCCGCCAAAGCCTCCGGCACTTCCTCCAAAGTCTCCATAAAATCCGCTGCCGCCAAATCCCTTTCCGAACAAATCTTTCAGAATATCGTCAAAATCCTGGCCGCCTCCTTCAAAATGGTATTCTCTCCAGCCCTGACCCGGCCCGCCGGAACTCTGGCTGTAGCTGCCATACCCCCGGCCTCCGGAAGTCCGGCCGCCATAACCCTGGCCATACCCTCCCGCGGTCTGGTCAAAGGCCGCATAACCAAACTGGTCATACAGCCTCCTTTTCTCCTTATCACTCAGCACCGTGTACGCCTCGGTGATCTGTTTGAACATTTCCTCCGCATGGCTGTTCCCCTCGTTGCTGTCCGGATGATACTTTTTCGCCAGTTTTCTGTATGCTTTCTTGATGGCGTCCTCGCTGGCGTTCCTGTCGACGCCCAGAATCTCATAATAATCTCTCTTCGCTTCCAAACTTCTCACCTCCCGACATTCCTGTCTGCCCAAACATCTCTGCAAAGATTCCTGCTTTGCAGGATTCTCCGCCTGCGGCGGGTCGCACAAGCGACATCTTCCTTTCCGCCGCAGTACCCTCGCTTCGCTGGGGGCAGACCCTGCGATCCTCGCGGAGCGTTTTTCATTTCATGGGAAAGCAATTTCCTATGGAATGAATACAGGAGGCCGGCATCCGCCGCCCTCCCGACAATTTGTCCATCGGAACAATCGGAACATCCGGTTCGGATTCATCTGTTCCTTTTGTTCTATTTGAACTATAACATTGTTCTCATCTGTTGTCAACCCGTGTTTGGAAATTTTCTGATTTTTTCAGATAACTTTGAATACGTCGGAAGGTTCCTGCCCTCACACTTCCTTCCGGTTGGTGAGATACAGGTACGCGTCCTCCAGTGTGGCCTCCGCCGGCCGGCAGTCTGCCAGCGGTTTCTCCCGCGCCAGTATCCGAAGCTGCACACCTCCGTCTCCCAACTGCTTCCCCGCTGTCAGGTATTCCCGCTCAAGCCTTCTGGCCTGCGCTTCATCCTCCGCCCGGCAGATCCAGACGCATCCCCGGACCTGTTCCAGAAGCCCCTGCATGTCACCGGCATACAGAAAACGGCCCTTTTTCATCACCGCCAGCCGGCTGCAGGTGGCAGCCAGATCCTCCACCACATGGGTGGACAGCAGCACCGTCCGGTCCTCCGAAAAATCCACCAGCAGATTCCGGATCCGTATTCTCTCCTCCGGATCCAGCCCGGTGGTGGGCTCATCCACAATGAGAAATTCCGGTTCATGGAGCAGGGCCTGCACCAGTCCCACCCGGCGCTTCATGCCGCCGGAAAGCTGCCGCATCTTCTTTTTCTGGTGAGCAGTCAGGCTGGTCCGCTCCAGCGCCCGGTCAATCCGGCGGGCCAGCACCTTTTTCTCCACCCCCGCCAGCTCCCCCATATACTCCAGGCATTCCCGCACCGTCAGCTGCGGATAAAGGTCAATCTCCTGGGGAAGATACCCGATTTTCCGGCGGATTTTCCCATAATTCTCTTTCGAATACGTCAGTCCGTCCAGGGCCGCCGTCCCCTGGGTGGGTTTTAACACGGTGGTCAGCACCCGCATCAGCGTGGTTTTCCCCGCTCCGTTTTCCCCCAGAAGGCCATAGATTCCTCTGGGAATCGTGAGGGTGACGTGATCTACCGCCGTCACCCCGTTTTTGAACTGCACCGTCAGATCCCTGATCTCAATACTCATAATTGTCCTCCTCTCCGGAAACCGATTTCCTCATATTCCTGCTCCTTTTCTTTTTTCCTGTCTGCTGCCTGCCAAGAATCGCCGGCTCCGCCGCCAGCATTGCCGCCGCCAAAAGCAGGGAACATCCGGTTCCGCACAGCCAGCTCACATCCAGCGTCCGCTGGATATCCCGGAAGGCGAAGGAAAACACATTCCATTTTCCCAACAGTTCATCGGCGCCGCTGGAAATCAGCCCAAACCATACCAGCGCTCCCAGGCCGATGCCCGCCCACAAATTCTTCAGCAGATTGGCCGCCGTCATGGAAAGGGTTCCGCAAAACAGCAGCATGGCCGGCATGGCCGCCAGGTACATGAGAAAGGATACCCAGGCCGGATCTCCGTCCCAGGAGGATACCGGCCGCTGCCAGAAGAAGCATCCATACCCCAGGATGGAAACCCCGTACAGATATGCCGTCTGCACCGCCAGGCGGGTATACACCACCCGCAGCTTTTTTCTCATGGAATACAGGCCGAACACCTCTGCCCGGCTGCTCTGTACCTCCTGCATATAGGTGTCCGCGCAGAACACCACCGCCAGAATCCCCATGGCCTGCTGCATGACATTTCCGATTTCAGCCACGGAGCTGACGCCCCGCACCAGGGAAAGTACCGCCACAAAGGCCAGGGAATAACAGATCTTATACAATGGAAAACTGATTTTGCTCTCTGTTTTCAATCCACCCGCCTCCTTCTTTTTTCCTTTGTCCCGCGGCTAAGAAAGAATCCTGCAAAGCAGGATTCTCCGCCTGCGGCGGGTCGCGCAAGCGACATCTTCCATTCCGCCGCAGTGCGATCCTCGCGGAGCGTTTTTATTTCATAGGAAAGCAATTTCCTGTGAAATAAGAAAATCCCCCTCGATATTTCCACAACAGGGCTGCCGCCGCCAGGAGCAGGCCGCTGCACACCAGCAGGAAAATCTGGTTGAACCCGGTGACTGAGGGCGCCGCTGTCTCCAGAAAATTCCCGGGAAAGCGGACCATGATCGCCAGCGGCCTCCCATAGTAATCATAGATGCCGTCCGGCCCCTTAACGCCCATGTTGGAGTACAGAAGATACAGAAACAGAATGGGCGCGCCGGGAAGGGGATTGCGAAATGCCAGTGCCACCACCGCGTACACGCTGACGATCATTATCAGATTCGGCAGAATATATTTCACGGCCGCCGCCGGAAAATCCAGCAGATTCACCGGAAGATTTTCCCCAAGCCCCACCGCCAGGCAAAGTCCCGCGAAAAATATGGTCAGCGCCGCCAGAATCAGCAGCATCACCAGCAATCCTCCCAGGGCCTTACCCAGCACATACTGCCAGGCGGTCACCGGCTTTGTGTGCAGCAGTTCCCAGGTATTCTTCCTGGTATCCTGGTAAAACAGCAGCGCCAGCAGAATGGAAGCTCCGAAACTCAGGTACAGCCCGCCGAAATCGGCGAATTTGTTGGCCAGATACCAGGAGTAAGGATGCTGTCGGAAGCGTTCCTCCATGTACTGGTTCACTTCCCGGGCCGTCCCCTGGATATACCGATTGTCCTCAAAGGTATAAAGGGACCCGTAGTAGCCGATCCCCTCCAGATATTCCTGGATTTCTCCAATCTCCATATCCTGAAATTTCTCAAGAAGCGCCTGCACTTCCTCATCGGTCCTATCAAACTCCTCCAGCAGCGTCTGGCCGATGGTCTGCAGCGCCGCCGCCTTCTGCTGCTCCCCGGTGGCCGGCAGATACCCCTGCATCACATCCAGATCGTTCATGGGGATATCATCCACCTGCATTTCCCGAATTTCCTGATCTGAGGTAAACCAGTGAAGCTTCAGATAAGGGCTTACATCCTGGTAAACGCCTATCATGATAATCAGAAAAGCGATCCAGAACACAGGATTTTTCAAATAATTCTTCACCGCCTGTTTCATCACAGCTTTCATACACAACTCCCGCCTTTCCCGCAGGGAAGTTCCCTGCTTTTTATTGCTTACAGCATAACCGGCAGATCACAACAAAAAAACAACGGGGAGAAGAAAAACCGTGTCTTTCTTCTCCCCGCACAAACGTCAGGAAATTTTAAAGGAAGCCCGCACAGCGGCTCCGCCTTCTTTTCCGTTTTCCGTCAGCAGCGTCCCTCCGTGCTTTTCACAGTAGACTCTGCTGATATACATTCCCAGGCCGAAATGCTGCAGGCTGTCCCGGACATTTCCCCGGTGGAAGGCCCTGGTCACCGTCTCCGTATCCTCGGAAAATCCGCACCCGTCGTCGGTCACCAGCAAAACCAGCTCTCCTTTCTGCAGAAAAAGCCTGGCCCGGGCCTCCTTGGCCGCATACTGCAGCGCGTTGGACAGAAGGTTTTCCGCCACCTCCAGGATCACTTCCTCATCCGCCTGAAATTCCTCCATGCCGCACTGACTGGTTACCTGACAGGTTTTTCCTGCCTCCCGGGCCAGCGCCCTGGCGCTTTTTCGAATCTTGTCCTCCAGCTTTTTGCCGGTGGTGGCGGCAAGCTGAAGGGGACGGTCCTCCAGCCGGGTCAGCCGCCGCATGGTTTCGATGAAACCGTCCAACCGCTCCAGCTGCCCCATGCCGTCCCGCAGAATTTCCTCTGTCTGCCGCTGATCCAGACACCCCTGCGGCACAAATTCCAGCAGCATTTCCTGATAGCCCCGCAGAACGGCCAGCGGCGAACGGATATCATGGGCAATGGCCGCCCGCAGCGCTTTTTCATCCTCTACCATCCGCCACATCTGCCGGTTATTTTCCTCCAGCTGGCAGCGCATGGTCTCAAACTCCCGGCAGAGCTGCCCCATTTCATCCCGGTTTTCATAAATCACCGGGCAGTCCAGCTGGTTGGCGCCGATCTTCCGGGAGGCCTCCCGCAGGATGGCCAGCGGTTTCTGCAGCTTATTTCTGTAAAACAGATATACCGCCAGGCAGCTGGCAGCCATGGAAATCACCAGGATTCCATAGGTGTCCAGAACATCGCACAGTTCCGAAATCCGTCCGTCCGAAGCGCTCATGGTCTCCAGGGGAGGACGGGCGACAACCACTTCATAGTTCTCCCCTCCCCGGTTCATCGCTTCCAGATAGACCTCCTGATCCACATATTTCCACCAGATCTGCTGCTGGACATAGTTTGCGGACATCACCAGCAGAGCTGACAGAAAGAATCCGATGACAAGGCCTGCCGCCAGATACAGTACCAGTGTTTTCTTCAGACTCAGATTTCTCAGTTTTTCCATCGGTATCCCATCCCCCAGACTGTCTCAATATATTCCTGCTCCGTGCAGGCGGCCATCTTTTTGCGGATTCTGCGGACCAGCTCCGTAATCACCCGGCTGTCTCCCTCTCCGTCCAGCCCGCAGACCCGCTCATAAATCCGCTCCCGGTCAAATACCTGCCCCGGGTGCATGGAAAGGAATTCCACAATTTCATATTCCAGACGGGTCAGTTCCAGATATTGCTCCCCGATCTGCACCGTGCGGGCAGCATAGTCCACCAGGCAGTCCCCTTTGAACCGGTACTCTGTGCGGCTCTGATGCCGTTCCTCCCGTTTCAGGTGTGCCGTAATCCTGGCCTCCAGTTCCCTCAGGCTGAAGGGCTTCACAATATAGTCATCACCGCCCGACAGTAGACCGCCCACCCGGTCTTCCTCCTCCACCCGGGCGGTGAGAAAGAGAATCGGGCAGGAGACTTTGTCCCGGATTCTCCGGCAAACCTCCAGGCCGTCCATCCGCGGCATATTCACATCCAGCAGAATCAGATCCGGCCCCTTTGCCGCCTTCTCCAGGGCTTCCTTTCCATCCTTCGCCGTCAGAATCTCATACCCCTTGATCTGGAAATACTGGCTGAGCATTTTCAGAAGCTGTACGTCGTCATCCACCATCAGCAGTTTGTATTTCATCACCTTCTCAGCTCCTCCAGATAATTTTTCCGGTCTCTCCGGAAATTCTCCTGATATCCCTGCCACCGCACCTGCCGGTCCGGATCCGTCAGCACATCCACCTGCCGGAAAGGCGCGCAGGGTGTATTCATCCGGTCCGTCAGATCTCTCAGGCGGGCGCCCATCCGCCTTTTCTCCGCCGTCTCCATCCGGCGGACCACCTCTCCGAAGGGTTTTCCTTCCATATAACGGGAAATCAGATAATAGAAATCATACTGATCCTTCAGACAGCCCCAGGCCGCGATCTCAGGCACCGGCACGCCGGCTTCCCCTGTCCGCCACATGGCAAACCGCTCGATCCGCTGTTCCTCCCCGGGTTCCATCTGCGCCTGGCGGGGCGCGTAAATCTTAATCACATAGTCTCCCACCCGGAATACTGCATTGGTGGACGGCGGCAGTTTGCGGATGTCTGCCGCGGGGAGTCCCTCGTTGTGAAAAATTTTCTCCACAACGCCGGAAAAAGCAGAAATCTCACCCGCCGTGGCCTCCCAGTCCTCCCAGTTTCTTATCACTTTCCGAAATTGATTCATGGCTTTTCTCTCCATCAAAAACACCCCGCAGAATCCTGCGGGGTGTCCCTTCTGCGGCTTCGCCGCTATGTAGTTCCTGTTAATTACAGAACACGTCTTACAGCAAGAATGGTTCTGTATGCCGCGTTGGAGCTGATCTTGATACCGTCCTTCGCGTTGCTGGCATGCACGATGGCTCCGCCTCCCATGTAGATGGCCACATGTCCGGAATAGCAGATGATATCGCCGGGCATTGCCTCGGAATAGGATACTCCCACTCCACAGCTTCTCATAGCCGCGGAAGAATGGGGAAGGGATACGCCAAAGTGTGCGTATACGCTCATGATAAATCCGGAACAGTCTGCTCCGTTGGTCAGGCTGGTGCCGCCCCATACATAGGGGTTGCCCACAAACTGACACGCATAATTCACTACGGACTGACCGGTAGGATTATACGCTACAGAACCGGAAGAACTGCTGGAGCTGCTGCCGGAACTGGAACTTCCAGAGCTGGAGCTGCTGTTGCTGCTGGAGCTTGAACTGCTGGAACTGGAACTTCCGGAGTTTGAGCTGCTGCTGGAATTTGAACTGCTGCTGGAGTTTCCGGAATTCGAGCTGCTGTTGCTGCTGGAGCTGCTGCTGGAACTTGAGCTGCTGTTGGAACTGCTGGAAGACTGCTGTTCCTCCTCTTCCTCTTCAGCTGCCTGCTGAGCTGCTCTCTCCGCTGCCGCCTGCTCTTCCGCCTCTCTGCGGGCCTGCTCTTCTGCAGCCTTTCTTGCTGCCTCCTCAGCGGCTCTCTTCTCTTCTTCTTCGATCTGCTGGATCTCAGCGTTCTGCTGCTCAATCAGAGCTGCATAAGCGCTGGCCTGGCTCTGTGCCTCGCTGATCTGTGTATCATAATCACTGGAAGTTGCTTTCTTCTCAGCCAGCTGGGTCTCCAGATTTGCCTGCTGATCCGCATATGCCTGCTGCATCTCTTCCAGTTCTGCCTTCTCGGAATCCAGCTGATCTGCCAGATCAGATACCTGCTGAACCGTATTCGCGAATTCCTCAAGGCTGTTTCTGTCACTCTCGTATAATTTCTGTATGTATTCTGCCTGATTCAGAATGCTGCCGATATCCTCGCCCTGCAGAAGCAGCTGGGCCCAGGCATCTCCGCCCCCATTCTCATACAGATAACGGATTCTGACCTTCATGGCCTCATACTGACGATCACGCTCTTCCTGAGCCTGTGCCAGTTCCTCCTGAGTCTGTGCAATCTCCGTTTCCTTATCTTCCAGTTCTCCCTTCAGGACCTCAATCTCAACCATCACATCTACAAGCTGTGCGTCCAGATCGCTGATTTCGGATGTAATCTGATTCTTCTGTTCTTCCAGACTGTCAATCACAGCCTGCTGTTCAGCCAGCTGACTCTCTGTGGCAGCTTTCTGCTGCTGCAGCTCTTCCTTGCGGGTAGATGCCGCAACATTAACCACCTGAGAAAAAGTCAGAACCAGTCCCAAGGTTAAACAAAGAATTCTTTTTTTCATTACTTATTTACTCCCTTATGTACTATAACTCTGCTTGTCACCGGGTGTTTCCATTCATTTTCAGTGTAACATTTTTGAAACACTTTTTTCATTTCTTTTACATATTAGCATAATCCCGCCAGAGTTGCAAGCTTTTCTTCCGAAAATATTTTATGAACAATTCATGAACGTAAGGTTTCCTTAATAATATGTTATTCATTTGTATGTCAACGACTACCTGAAATTATTTTCCCGATCTCATCCGCAATCAGGCAGCTCCCCTTATGCATGCAGCCGGAATATCCGCAGTCCACAAATGAAATCCTGAATCCTTTCTCCGTCTTCTCCAGTTCACAGGTAACGGTTCTCCCCTGATTCTGCTGCCGGCAAAAACCGGAAAGAATCTCCTCTCTTATTTCATCCATCTTTTTCCCTCTCTTTCCCCGGGTCCGGTTCCCGGCGGAACACACCGCTGCGTCCGCCCATCTTTTCTTCCAGACGGATTTCCGAAATAACCATATTCCGATCCACGGCCTTACACATATCATAGATGGTCAGCAATGCCGTACTGACTCCTGTCAGCGCCTCCATTTCCACCCCCGTCTGACCCCTGGTTTTCACAGTACACCATGCATAGATCCTGCGCTGCTTTTCGTCCACCCGAAAATCCACTGTACAGCCGGATATCAGCAATGTATGGCACATGGGAATCAGGCGGGAGGTTTCCTTCACCCCCATAATGCCCGCTACCCGGGCCACTCCCAACACATCTCCTTTAGCCATGGTCCGCTGCTGTATGGCATCGATAATCTTCTGATTCACCTGAATAAATCCGGAGGCCACCGCACTCCTGTATGTTTCCTGTTTTCCCGTTACATCCACCATTACGGCGTTGCCCTCTTCATCAAAATGGCTGAAATCTTTCTGCATATTTTCACCTCTTGCTTGAGTATACCGCCATACGTTTCCAATGACAAGCTGCTTTTCTCCCTTTTCAACAATATTTTCGCTTTTTCTCTGTGTAGATTCCATAAAAACAAGAATATTTCCACAATGTCATTGACGCTTCCAACAATTTGTGCTAAGATAAACAGGAAATCAGAAAAGTAAAAGGTTCCGATAACTGACGGATATGTGATATAACACAGGGAAGTCGGAATCCATATGGAGTCGACCGTCTGGGCAGCAATGTATTTTACATTTGCTGCATTTTTTTTATC
>ERZ1643249.3636-NODE-3636-length-13454-cov-5.672886_pt1 | contig 13454 bp, 14 predicted proteins | sample MGYA00579263_ERZ1643249 | MGnify/ENA primary metagenome ERZ1643249 (study PRJEB29033, sample SAMEA4952264) | chicken gut metagenome | biome: Broiler Chicken; feature: Gastrointestinal Tract; material: Caecum | place: Ireland | collected 2018 | study: Broiler...
CCAAGCGGTATGTGGGCCGGGGCATGCTGTTCCTGGATCTGATCCAGGAGGGCAACCTGGGCCTGATCAAGGCCGTGGAGAAGTTTGACTACACCAAGGGCTACAAGTTCTCCACCTACGCCACCTGGTGGATCCGTCAGGCCATTACCCGGGCCATTGCCGATCAGGCCCGTACCATCCGTATCCCCGTCCATATGGTGGAGACCATCAACAAGGTCATCCGTGTCTCCCGTCAGCTTCTCCAGGAGCTGGGCCACGATCCCACCCCCGAGGAGATCTCCGAGGAGATGAATATGCCGGTGGACAAGGTAAGGGAGATCCTGAAGATTGCCCAGGAGCCCGTCTCCCTGGAGACCCCCATCGGCGAGGAGGAGGATTCTCACCTGGGCGACTTCATCCCCGACGAGGACGCCTCCGAGCCCTCTGAGGCCGCTTCCTTCACCCTGCTGAAGGAGCAGCTGGTCTCCGTGTTGGGTACCCTCACCGAGCGTGAGGAGAAGGTGCTCAAGCTGCGCTTCGGCATCGAGGACGGCCGCACCCGCACCCTGGAGGAAGTGGGCAAGGAGTTCAAGGTCACCCGTGAGCGTATCCGTCAGATCGAGGCCAAGGCCCTGCGTAAACTGCGTCATCCTTCCCGCTCCAAGAAGCTGAAGGATTTCCTGAACTAACAAACGAAAAGCGAGCCTGTTGCAAAATAGCTGTTTTGCACAAGCCTGTCATTGCGAGCCAGTGCGCACACTGGCGTGGCAATCCGTTTCCTCGGCAAAAGGGGCGGATTCCCACGAAAAACGGCCGCCCACCGGGCGGCCGTTTTTCTCGGAATGACGGGTCTTTGTACGAGCTGCGCATTTTGCAACAGGCCCGCTTTCTTATTTCTGAGACTCTGGCAGCCCCTTCAGACGGAATCGCCGGCGGTCGGCCTCCAGCACCCCTTCCTTTTGCAGCTGGCCGATGGTGCGGGATAGTGCGCTTCGATCCACACAGAGGTAGTCCGCCAGCGCCTGGCGGTCAAAGGGCACCACTACCGTGGTCCGACCGGTGCGGGCTGCCTCCTCCTCCAGGTAGGAGAGCAGCCGCTCCCGAATAGTTCGTCCTGAGAGGTGATCCAGTTTCCCCGTGAGAAACAGATTTTTCTCCGCCAGCACCCACAGCAGGTTGTGGATCAGTTTTCCGTGGGCTCCGCAGGCCGAGGCACAGGGGGTAGACAGCCGCCTACAATCCAGCAGCAGCACCGCTGTATCGGCTGTGGCGGTAACGGTGACCGGTAAACTCTCCGCCCCGGCACAGGCATAGGACTCGGCAAACAGCCGTCCTGGCCCCATCTCCCCCATCACGATCCGCTGCCCGTCAGGTCGGATGCGGCTCACCTGCACCTGACCGGCCAGCACTACGCCCAAATGGGTAGCTGGATCTCCCGCTCGAAGCACCGCAGTCCCCCGCGGATACCGCCGCACACCGCCGCCCATACAATCCAGCAGAGCAAACAGCTCCTCCTCTTCCATTCCGCGAAACAGCGCCGTCCGGCGCAGCGCTCCCCCATATTCCCGCATGGATGCCCTCCATTGAAGTCCTCGGCTCCTCACCTGATTTCTCTGTTATCCTATCAGATGTCCCTTCGAAATACAAGGAACTCTTGCAATACCAGGCCAGAACTGGTAAGATGGAACTACTCCATAAGAAACGGTGGGTGAAACCATGATGGTCTATTTCTCCCTGGGCGCTCTGTTCATCATCCTGGGCCTGATTTTCCTTCTGATCCCCTTTGAAAAACTGCAAACCGTTTTTCGGCGGATGCGCTCCAGCATCACTACAAAAGTGGGTGGAGCTGTGCTCCTGGTAGCCGGAATCGTTACCATGATTATGGGTCTGCTCCAGTAATATCCATGCGCCGGTGTGTTTTCTCCACCGGCGCACCTTTTTTGATCGTTTTTGCTTGCTTCCTATCTTGAGTTTTCTTTTTTAGCTGGATTTTACCAGAGGACGCCCCGATCAATTCGTCAGACTGTCTAAAAAGCAGTCTGATTTTTTGTGCGTAAACTTGATTGATTATGATTGACTATGATTGTTATCAGTGCTATATTGAAGTCACAAGATAGAACAGTCATTTTCAATCAAACTAGAGCATAGAGGAGGGATTCTCAATGTTGGCAGAGCAGCGTTTTGAAACCATCCTACAGGAACTGACCAACAGCAGGGCTGCCAGCGTAACGCGTCTGTGCGAGCTCACCGGCGCATCAGAGGCCACCATCCGGCGGGATCTTACCATTCTGGCCCGCCAGGGCAGACTAAACAAGGTACACGGCGGAGCGGTTCTGACCAGCAGCACCTTTCAGGGGGAAGAACCGGACGTAACCACCAAGTCCCTGCTCCACCGGGATGAAAAAGATCTCATCGCCCATTATGCCGCCGAGCTTATCAACAATGACGACGTGGTCTACCTGGACGCAGGTACCACCACGGTACGGATGCTGGAGTATTTAAAGGGCTCCCGCGCCACCTTTGTCACCAACGGTATTGCCTGCGCCCAACGGCTGATGGAACTGGGGCTGCGCGGCTATGTGCTGGGCGGCTATCTTAAGCCGGGCACCTGGGCTGTGGTGGGCACCGGCGCGTTGGAGGAGCTTGGTAAGTATAACTTCACCAAGGCCTTCCTGGGCATTAACGGCATTACCATCCGTCAAGGCTTCACCACCCCCGACCCGGAAGAGGCCGCCATCAAGACCAAAGCCGCCGAGCAGTCCTACCTCACCTTTGTACTGGCCGACAGCAGCAAATTTGAGTTGGTATCTACTGTGACTGTACTTCCTCTGGAAAAGGCCACTATCATTACCGAGCATCTGCCCGACCCCAGCTATCTGGAACACACGGTGATCAAGGAGGTATCCGCATGATCTATACAGTAACCTTTAATCCCGCTCTGGACTATGTGGTTTGGATGGACGCTCTGCGTCCGGGCCAGATCAACCGCACCCAGAGCGAGGAGATCCAGTATGGCGGCAAGGGCATCAACGTGTCCACTGTTTTGTCCGCCCTGGGTGTGGAAAATGTAGCACTTGGTTTCCTGGCCGGCTTCACCGGCCGGGCCCTGGAGGAGGGTCTCCGGAGCCAGGGCATCCGCACCGACTTCATCTGGCTTCCCGATGGGCTGACCCGCATCAATGTCAAGGTCAAGGGAGGCGACGAGACCGAGATCAACGGCCAGGGTCCTACCATCGGGCCGGTGGCTCTGCGGTCTCTGCAAGATAAGCTGGACCGACTGGAGGCCGGGGATATCCTGGTGATCTCCGGCTCCGTGCCTGCCGCCCTGTCTCACGACGTGTACGAGCAGATTCTGGCCCGGCTGGAAGATCGGGGGATTCAGTTTGTGGTGGACAGTACCCGGGATCTGCTGTGCAGCGCACTCCCCTATCACCCCTTCCTCATCAAACCCAACAATCTTGAGCTGGGTGAGATTTTCGGGAAGACTCCTGTCACCGATACCGAGATCCGGCACTGCGCCGCCCAGCTGCAGGCCAAGGGCGCCCGCAACGTGCTGGTCTCCATGGCAGGAGACGGCTCCCTGCTGGTGGACGAGAGGGGAAACTGCCACCGTCTGGGCGTACCTGAGGGTAAAGTCCGCAACTCGGTGGGGGCCGGTGACTCCATGGTAGCTGGCTTCCTGGCCGGTTGGCTGGAAACCGGCGACTACGCCTATGCCCAGCGTCTGGGCGCTGCTGCCGGTTCCGCCACTGCCTTTGCCGACGGACTGGCCACCAAAGAACAAATCATGGCACTGATCCATACCTTCTAAATCAGAAAGGAGCTCACTACCATGCGCATCATCGATCTGCTGAGCCCGGAAAAAATCGCACTGGGAGCGTCTGCCGCCGATAAGGAAGGCGCCATCGATCTGCTGGTGGACCTGCAAAGCAAAAGTGGCTGTCTCACCGATCGGGAGACCTATAAGCAGGCCATTCTGGCTCGTGAGTCCCAGACCAGCACCGCCATTGAGATGGGCATTGCCGTGCCCCACGCCAAAAGCGCCTGCGTCAAATCCCCCAGTCTGGCCGCCTGCATTCTGAAAGAAGGCGTGGATTACGGAGCCATGGACGGCCAGCCCTCCGACCTCTTCTTCATGATCGCCGCTCCCATGGACGGGGATCTGCATTTGGAGATTCTCTCCCACCTGATGGTGCTGCTGATGGATTTCAACTTTGTCAGCGAGCTGCGCGCCGCCTCTGACCCCAAAACCTTCATGGAAGTCATCGATAAATACGAAGCTGCCAAATTCCCCGAAGAGGTCCCCGCAGAAACCCCCGCCTCCGTTGTTGAAAACCCCGCAGCCGGTCCCCGCATCCTGGCTGTCACCGCCTGCCCCACCGGCATTGCCCACACCTATATGGCTGCCGAGGCTCTGGAGAAAAAGGGCAAAGAGGTCGGCATCTCCGTCAAGGTGGAAACCCAGGGCTCCGGCGGCGCCAAAAACATTCTGACCCAGGCAGAGATCGACACCTGTGACGGCATCATCATTGCCGCCGACAAAGAGGTTGATCTGGCCCGCTTTAACGGCAAGCCCGTCCTGCGGGTGCCCGTCTCCGATGGCATCCACAAGCCGGAGGAGCTGATCCGTCAGGCACCCAACGCCCCCATCTATCATCACGCCGGCCAGGTGGTTCAGGAGACCTCTAATGAAAGCCTTGGCCGCAAGCTGTACAAGCAGCTGATGAACGGCGTCAGCCATATGCTGCCTTTCGTGATCGGCGGCGGCATTCTCATCGCTCTGGCCTTCCTGCTGGACGACGCCTCCATTGACTACGCCAACTTCGGCACCAACACCCCCATTGCCGCATGGTTCAAAAACATCGGCGGCGTGGCCTTCAACTTCATGCTGCCCATTCTGGCCGGCTACATTGCCATGTCCATTGCCGACCGACCCGGCCTGATGGTCGGCTTCGTGGGCGGCGCACTGGCCGTGTCCGGCGCTACCTTCGCCTCCCCCTCCGGCACTTCCGTCTCCGCAGGCTTCCTGGGCGCGCTCATTGCCGGTTTTGCCGGCGGCTACCTGATGCTGGGTATGCGGAAGGTCTGCGACAAGCTGCCCCGGGCATTGGAGGGCCTCAAACCTATCCTGATCTATCCCGTGGTGGGACTTCTCATCATCGGCCTGTTTATGTGCCTCATCAATCCCATTGTGGGCGCCATCAACACCGCTCTGTACTCCGGTCTGGAGGCCATGGGCGAGGGCAGCAAGATTGTGCTCGGTATCGTACTGGCCGGTATGATGGCCGTGGATATGGGCGGTCCCTTCAATAAGGCCGCTTATGTGTTTGGCACCTCCACCCTGGCCACCATGGCCGCCGGACAGGGCTCCGATATCATGGCTGCCGTCATGATCGGCGGCATGGTGCCCCCCATCGCCATTGCTCTGGCCACCACCTTCTTCCGCAACCGTTTCACCGAGGATGAGCGCAAGTCCGGCGTGGTCAACTACATCATGGGCCTGTGCTTCATCACCGAGGGTGCCATTCCCTTCGCCGCCAGCGATCCTCTCCGTGTCCTGCCCGCTTGTATCGTGGGCTCCGGTGTGGCCGGCGCTCTGTCCATGGCCTTTGGCTGCGCCCTCCCCGCACCTCATGGCGGCATCTTCGTCTTCCCCGTCATGACCAATATCCTGGGCTATGTGGTCGCCCTTGTGGTGGGCTCTCTGGTCGGCATGATTCTGCTGGGCCTGCTCAAAAAGAAAAAGGCTTAACCAAATTATCACCTCATCCATCCCATTTGACTGAATACAGAAAGGAAGTATTACTATGGTTACCGCTAAGACTAAGATCGTCAATCCCCAGGGTATGCATATGCGTCCCGCTCAGCTCTTTGTCAATACCATGGCCAAGTACAAGAGCGACGTCACCATCGTTTTCAACGGCAAGAACATCAACGCCAAGAGCATCATGCATCTGATGGCCGCCTGCATCAAGCAGGGCAGCGAGATCGAGATCCAGTGCTGCGGCGAGCAGGAGGCCGACGCTCTGAAGGCCGCTGTGGAGCTGGTGGAATCCGGTCTGGGCGAGTGATCGCCCGGACCCCCGAACCGACAAACAGGAGGAGACCGCTATGATCTTACGGGGCATCGCCGCTTCGGACGGAATCGGCATCGGTAAGGCCGTCTGCGTCCGGGAGCAAAGTCTGGACTACTCCGCCGTGAAATACGGCGGCAAAGAGGTAGAGAAAGATCGGCTCCAGGCAGCTATCACCCAGTTTAACGAGAAGACCACCGCCATGGCGGAGCACATCCGGGCACAGGTGGGAGAAAAGGAATCCGAGATCCTCACCGGCCAGATCATGATGCTGAGCGACCCCTTTATGCAGAGCCAGATGGAGGAGGTCATTGATGCCGGCCAGTGCGCCGAGGCAGCGGTGGATCAGGTGTGCACCATGTACGCCGAGATGTTCGCCGGAGTGGATGACGAGCTCATGCGCCAGCGCGCCACCGATGTGCGGGACATCCGCAGCCGGATGCTGGCCATCCTGCTGTGGGTCACCGGCGTGGATGTGAGTCATCTGCCCGCAGGCAGTGTGCTGGTAGCCCATGATCTGACGCCCTCCATGACGGTGGGCCTGGACAAAGAGCACGTTGCAGCCATCCTCACCGAGGTGGGCGGCCGGACCAGCCACTCCGCCATCCTGGCCCGGGCCCTGGAGCTGCCTGCCGTACTCAGCGTGCCCCGGGTCATGGAGCAGCTGAAGGACGGCGACAGCGTCATCGTGGACGGCAGCGAAGGGACCGCCATGGTCAACCCGGACCAGCGCACTCTGGCCGAGTATTTGGCCAAGCAGGAGGAGTTCCTCCGCAGAAAGGCCCTGCTGGCTGTCTACCGGGACCGGGAGACCGTGGATGCCGAGGGCAACCGTTACGCCCTGTACTCCAACATCGGCTCCCCCGCGGAGGCTGGCGCAGCCGCGGAAGCTGGCGCCGAGGGCATCGGCCTGTTCCGCACCGAGTTCCTGTTCATGGACCGGAACAGCGTGCCTACTGAAACTGAACAGTATGAGGCCTATTTGGCTGTCTCCCGCATCATGGCAGGCAAAGAGGTTATCATTCGCACCCTGGATGTAGGCGGCGACAAGGCGGTAGAGTACCTGGGGATGGCACACGAGGACAACCCCTTCCTGGGCCACCGGGCCATCCGCTACTGCCTGGACAACCCCGACCTGTACAAGGTCCAGCTTCGGGCCCTGCTGCGGGCAGGCGCCGAGGAAAAGAACATCAAGATTATGCTGCCCCTGGTCACCTCTCTGGAGGAGATCCGCGGCGCCCGGGCTCTGCTGGAGACCTGCAAGGCCGAGCTGGAAGCTGAGGGTCTGCCCTACCACAAGGACATCCCCCTGGGTATCATGGTGGAGACTCCCGCTGCCGCCCTCATCGCCGACCTGTTGGCACGGGAGTGCGACTTCTTCTCCATCGGTACCAATGACCTGACCCAGTACACCATGGCAGTGGACCGGGGCAATGCTCAAGTAGAAAATCTGTACACCACCTTCCATCCCGCTGTGCTCCGTTCCATCCGCAGCGTGATTACTGCCGCCCAAAAGGCTGGTATTCCGGTGGGTATGTGCGGCGAGGCTGCCGCCGATCCCCGGCTCATCCCCCTGCTCATGACCTGGGGACTGGATGAGTTTTCCGTCAGTTCCTCCGCTGTACTGGCTACCCGTGCTCAGATCCATCGCTGGCACGCTGCCCAGGCAGCCCAGATAACCCAAGAGGCCATGAGCCTGTCCACCGCCTCCGGCGTGGAGGGTTATCTCCAGTCCGCAGTCAAAGACTAAACCTATCCTTTTTCCTTCTTCCTCATCAAACAGAGCGGCCCCCGGCTTTTGCCGGGGGCCGCTCTGTCAGGATTCAAACGCTTGATTCAAAAGCGGTCTCCCTGGCGGATCGGATTTGACCTGTGTCACAGGTTTCCTGATTTTCTGAATAAGCTTAAAAAGGCTTCCCTGCGCTGTCGTGCAGGGAAGCCTTTTTGTGTTCTGAACGATTGGACCAGCTCAGTAGCCCTGAGGGGTCTGGCCCTTTACCAGCTTGACGATGGCGGAAGTACCCAGGCGGTCGGCGCCCAGGTTGATGAAGTCCTCAGCATCCTGAAGGGTGCGGATGCCGCCAGCGGCCTTGATACGCACCTGGGGACCCACGTTGGCCTTGAAGAGGGCCACATCCTCCCGGGTAGCACCGCCGGTAGAAAAGCCGGTGGAGGTCTTGATATAGTCGGCCCCCGCCTCGGTGACGATCTGGCACATCTTTACCTTCTCCTCCTGGGTGAGCAGGCAGGTCTCCACGATGACCTTCAGGATACGCCCCTGGCAGGAGGCTTTGATAGACTTGATCTCCTCCAGCAGGTCATCCCACCGCTGGTCCTTGACCCAGCCGATATTGATGACCATATCAATCTCATCAGCGCCATTGCGGATGGCATCCTCAGTCTCAAAAACCTTAACTGCGGTGGTGGAGTAGCCGTTGGGGAAACCAATGACGGTGCAGATCTTCAAATCATTTCCCACATAGTCAGCTGCCTGCTTGACAAAAGAGGCGGGGATGCAGACGGAGGCACACTCGTACTTCAGGCCATCGTCACACACGGCCTTGATCTGCCCCCAGGTAGACTCCTGCTTGAGCAGCGTGTGGTCACAGTGGGCCAGAATCTCCTTTACGTCCATGTCAAATCTTCCTTTCTTTGGGCGTTATTTTACCTCGATCAGCTCATAGGCACGGGTACCCACACCGATCTTTTCACAGTGCGCCAGACAAACCTTCCAGTCAGTTTCCGGCATACTGTTGATAAAGTGGTCATGGTGGTCGCAGAAGCCGGACCGGTGCATCTGTTCATCCAGTGCGGAGCCGGGGATGGGAGTCTGACGCAGGCAGGCGTCGGCACAGGCCTGATCCAGCGCCACGGCATCGAAGGAAGCAAACATCCCCACGTCAGGCAGGATGGGCAGATCATTCTCGCTGTGGCAGTCACAGTAGGGGGACACATCGATGACCAGGCTGATATGGAACTGGGGACGGCCGTCCACCACTGCCTTAGCATATTCCGCCATACGGCAGCTCAGCTCCTCCATGGCGGCGTCGTAGCCCGCGTGGATGGCGTCGGCGTTGCACACTGCGATGCAGCGACCGCAGCCCACACACTTATTCTGATCAATGGAAGCCTTCCGGTCCTCCCCGTAGGAGATAGCATCATGGGCACACTGGGCGGAACACTTCCGGCAGCCTACGCAGTGCTTCTGCTCAACCACCGGCTTACCCTGAGCGTGCTGCTCCATCTTGCCCCGGCGGGAACCGCAGCCCATGCCCAGGTTCTTGATGGCGCCGCCAAAGCCGGTCTGCTCATGGCCCTTGAAGTGGGACAGAGAAATGATCACGTCAGCCTCCATAATGGCCTTGCCGATCTTGGCCGTGGTGATGTGCTCCGCGCCCTCCACAGGCACCTCCACGTCATCGTTACCACGCAGGCCGTCGCCGATAATAACCTGACAGCCGGTAGACAGCGGAGAGAAACCATTCTCAAAAGCGGCATCCAGATGCTCCAGGGCATTCTTCCGCCGGCCGGGATACAGGGTGTTGCAGTCGGTCAGGAAGGGCACGCCGCCCAGACTCTTTACCACATCCGCAACCACTTTCGCGTAGTTGGGCCGCAGAAAGGCCAGATTGCCCGGCTCTCCGAAGTGCATCTTGATAGCTACCAGCTTATGGTCAAAATCGATCTCGCCGATCCCGGCAGTGCGGATCAGCTTCTCCAACTTATTCAGCAGGTTTTTCCCAGGCTGACAGCGCAGGTCAGAGTAGTATACCTTTGCCTGTTCCATAGGTGTAACATTCCTCCCAGTTTACACTGTAATGTTTATTCAACTTATTTTATACCGGTTTTCCAGGAACCGCAAGTGCTTTTCTTGTGCACGCCTTTTTAGCCACCCCACTTTGAAAGGTGCCCCCTGTGTTCTTTCATCTGCGCCTTATTTTTGCATTATGTTACTGAAAACCCGACAGTTTCCTTTTTCTTCTTTTCCCCATTGTGGAAATTTCTGTGGATATGTGGACAAATTCATCCACAAATCAGGCATCTCCATTCTGGTCCTCATATTTCCGCCTCTCATGCATTTAATTATGTAAACTATGTTTCCATTTTAACCGCCTGTGCCGGATACCGTTTTTTCCAGGTTTGCCGCAAATATCAGCACCCATTTTTCATTCGTCTTTTTCCCTGGCCAAATCGACGAACCTATTCTTGCAGCAACTCCTTCATTTTTCCACCTATAGAGCAGCTTCATACCGCACATCCTAACTTCGGGGTGATATGATGAGAGCATATTACAGGGATCTTTATGTCCTGTTTCGCCACGATTCCAGAGCGCAGGAATACTTTGACCACCTGCCCGCTCATGTACAGGACCGCATCAGCGCTCAATACCGCCAGATTGACTCCATGGACCAGCTGGAGCGCTTTGCTGCCCGTTACCACGCGCCCCTCTTTCCTCTGGAGGGTATCGGCGGGCAAACCTTTCTTCCTCCGCCGGTGCAGCCATAGGTCTGCACATTGCTTTGCATCGGGCGTTCTTCTGTGCTATAATGTGACAAAGCACAAAAGGAGGCCGTTATCATGGAATTGACCCGCGTGCAGGCCCTGGACCTGCTGAAAACATACAATAAGGAACCCTTCCATCTCCGTCACGCCTTTACCGTAGAGGCTGTCATGGGCTGGTTTGCCCGTCAGCTGGGCTATGAGACGGAAGCTGACTTCTGGGCCACAGCAGGACTCCTCCACGATCTGGACTTCGAGCAGTATCCCGACGAGCACTGCGTCAAGGTCCGGGAGATCATGGAGGAGCAAGGCCTGGACCCCGCCCTCATCCACGCGGTGGTCAGCCACGGCTGGGGTATGACCGAGGGCAACGCAGAGCCGGAACATCAGATGGAGAAGGTTCTCTTTGCTGTCGACGAGCTCACCGGCCTGATCGGGGCTGCCGCCCTCATGCGTCCCTCCAAGAGCGTGCAGGATATGGAGTTATCCAGTCTGAAAAAGAAGTACAAGGACAAACGCTTTGCCGCCGGCTGCCCCCGGGAAACCATCGCCCAGGGCGCCCAACTGCTGGGCTGGGAACTGAACGACCTGCTGGAGCGCACCCTTCAGGCCATGAAGGACTGTGAGGCCTCCATTGAGGCCCAGTGCGCCGACCTTTGAGCTCACTGATCTAAGGACCTGCTGCCCCTCCCGACAGCAGGTCCTTCTTTTTTCTTTATTCATATTATTTTACTAGGTTTTCCGCCTCATCTATGATATACTGTTAGCTGTTGTATACCCACAGAAAAAAGGAGCGTAGCATACCCATGGACCTGATATTGACAGACTGCCCCCTCTCTTCCTTGCCCGCAGGTAGTGATTTGCGGCTGGTCAACGTGGCGGAACAGGCGATTGCTCCCTGCGTTGGCTGCTTCGGCTGCTGGATCAAGACGCCAGGACGCTGCGTCATTCGGGATGACGCCCCGTCCATCTACCCTGATATTGCCCGCTGTGACCGGTTACTAGTGGTCAGTCATCTGTTTCTGGGCTGTTATGATCTGCCTATGAAGCGGCTGATGGAGCGTTCCCTCCCCAATCAGCAGGCCTTTATCCGCCTTCACCACGGAGAGAGTCACCACGTCCAGCGGGCCGTGAAGCCAAAAGAACTGACGGTAGTGGCCTACGGAGCTCAGGATAAGGAGGAACAAGCTGTGTTCGATCGCTGGTTGGCCCGCAATTCTCTGAACACGCTTGCAGAGCACTACACCATTCACTTTGCAGATTCCCAGGCCCAGGCGGAAGAGCTGGCCGGAAAGGTGGTACAGACATGGGCAAACTGATGATTATCAACGGCAGCCCCCGGGCGCCCAAATCCAATTCCAAACAATATATCCAGGCCTTTTTGTCCGCCTGGTCCGGCGCATATGAGCAGTACAGCGTACTCCAGCGGCAGCACGCCGCCTGTATGGAACAGTTGAAGGAATGCTCCGACCTGCTGCTGGTTTTTCCCCTCTATACCGATGGCCTGCCTTCCGGTCTGATGGAATTTTTGAAGGCCATGCTGGAGCAACCTACCGCCCCCCTTACCGTCCATGTGATCATTAACTGCGGCTTTCGGGAGCCCCATCAGAACGATGTGGCGATAGACATGATCCGGCTCTTCTGTAAACGGGGCGGGCATAAGCTGGGAAGTGTTCTGCGGATGGGCTGCGGCGAGGCCTTCCCAACCACTCCGTTTATGGGGATGGCTCGTCAAAAGATCCAAAAGCTGGCCCGATCCATTCAAAAAGGCCGCTCTGTTCAGCTTTCCATCACCATGCCGTTGACAAAGGGATTGTTCCTGCGGGCCGCCAACCGGTACTGGCTGAGCCGGGGCGCGCAATTCGGGAACTCCCAGACCCAGATGGCCGCCATGGATATCGAAGGCCCGTAAGGTATAATGGGGCGCGGCTCTGTATATACTGACTCCAGGTGATACGATATGAAACAAGTTCCCTGGAAAATCTATGCCCTGTTTATCCTCGTCACGGAGGGAGTGGGCTTTCTCTCCGGCTGGCTCACCCGGGACGGAGCTCAGGCTTACAGTCAGTCCATTATACAGCCGCCTCTGTCCCCGCCTGCCATCGTCTTTCCCATTGTCTGGGGCATCCTCTTTGCCCTGACGGCCATCGCCGCTACCCGGATCTGGCTCTCACCGCCGTCGGATCTCCGAACCCGGGGGCTGGTGCTCTACGCCGTACAACTGGTCTTTAATTTCTTCTGGAGCATCCTGTTCTTTAATCTCCAGGCCTTCGGGTTTGCCCTCCTTTGGCTGGTGGTGCTATGGGGGCTGATCCTTTGGCTGTTCCTCACCTTCCGCAAGATTGATCCCATTGCCGCCTGGCTGCTGCTCCCCTACCTGCTGTGGGTGAGTTTTGCCGCCTACCTCAACCTGGGCGTCTGGTATCTCAATCGATAAAAAATCCGGCAGGCATAGCCTGCCGGATTCTTTATTTAGTTCTCCCCAAAAAACAGCTTCATGTCGTCTTCCACAGTACCGATGCCGGCGATACCAAAGTTGTCCACCAGCACCTTGGCCACATTGGGGCTGAGGAAGGCGGGCAGTGTGGGCCCCAGGTGGATGTTTTTCACACCCAGGTACAACAACGCCAGCAGCACGATCACCGCCTTCTGCTCATACCAGGCGATGTTGTACACGATAGGCAGGGCGTTGATATCGTCCAGCCCAAAAACCTCCTTCAGCTTCAGGGCAATGACCGCCAGAGAGTAAGAGTCGTTGCACTGGCCCGCGTCCAGCACCCGGGGAATTCCACCGATGTCCCCCAGGTCCAGCTTGTTGTACTTGTACTTGGCGCAGCCGGCAGTGAGGATCACCGTGTCCCGAGGCAGGGCCTTGGCAAACTCGGTGTAGTAGTTCCGGCT
>ERZ1643249.3638-NODE-3638-length-13451-cov-8.809570_pt1 | contig 13451 bp, 12 predicted proteins | sample MGYA00579263_ERZ1643249 | MGnify/ENA primary metagenome ERZ1643249 (study PRJEB29033, sample SAMEA4952264) | chicken gut metagenome | biome: Broiler Chicken; feature: Gastrointestinal Tract; material: Caecum | place: Ireland | collected 2018 | study: Broiler...
GACAAATTTCGACAGCAACCAACAAACTAATGTGATATAATAACAATGTAATAATGTAAAGGAGAAGGTGAGGATGTGAGATTTAAGTTAAATTTAGATTTAGAAAATGAATTTTTACCAATACAATATCGCAAAAGTGTCATAAGTTTTATTAAATTATCTTTACTAGAATATAACGAGCAATATTATAAAAAATACTATAATAATAAAGATACAATAATAAAACCATATACTTTTGCGATTTTTTTTAGAAATCCTAAATTTAAAGATGAGAAAATAATAATAGAAGATAAAAGAATAGAATTAAATATTTCTATTGCAGAGTATGAAACATCAATTATTTTGTATAATGCTTTTAATCATCAAAAAAATAAAAAATTTTCATTAGATAAAAATTCATGGACTTTGAAAAATATTAATATGTCATTAGAAAAGAAACTTGAAACAGAAGAAATTACAATTAAGTTTATGTCACCATTAGTCGTAAGAAGTCGTGTTGAAGGTAAAGATTATTATTATTCGTACAATAATAATAAATTTAAAGATATTTTAAAAATAAATATCAGTCAGCAACTAAAAATAACAGATATTCCAGAAGAATTAGTAGAGACTTTTGATATTGTAGCAATACAACCAAAAAAAGTAATTGTTAAATTTTATGAAAAGAAAATAGAAACTTCAACTGGAATTTTTAAAATATCTGGAAACAAACAATTGCTAAAATATCTATATGATGCAGGAATGGGAAGTAAACGTAGTAGTGGATTTGGAATGTTTCAAATTATATAAAAAGGAGGTGTTAATTTGAAGACAACAATATATCTAAATGATTGGTTTTATAATTGCGGAATAGTAGGGTTTTTAAGAATATTAGAATATAATCAAGATAATTTCGCAGAAATACATGAGAATTATATTAGTTTTGAGACAAGTAAACTAAAAAAATTTCATAAATATTATTTTAAATATTTCTTTGATAAATATAATATAGGATTAAAAACAAAAGAAAGAATAGACAATTCTTTTGAAAAAATAGAGAATTATTTAAAGCAAGAAGCACAAGATAAGCAAGAAATAAAAAGATTGCAAGAAAATACAAAATCAGAGAAGAAACATGTAAAAGATGTTATAAAAAAACAATTAGATAAAATAAAAAAATATGATGATACTACATACAAAAATATCTTAAATGAGTATAACAAAATTGATTCAATAAAAACAAAAGATGATATAGAAGAAATAAATCTCATAAAAAAGATTATAACAGAAGAAATTTTAAAAGATAGCATAAATAAAAGATTAACACTTAATTTATTTAAAAGTATTTTAAGTAAAAATTATTTTGGACAACAAAGTTTTTTGAATGTTGTAAAAAATGCACTAACATTTGAAGAACAGGAAGAAATTATGTATAAAGACTATATTAGTAATATTATTGAAATAGATTTTATTCAAGAAATTTTAGAAGAAAGATATACAATAGAAGAATTAAAAGAAATACTAAAGGAAAAATTAGAAAATAAATTAATTTCAAAAGAAGTTCTACAAATATATTCTAATATACAGAAAAAATACATAGATAAAAGAAAAAAATTAAACGAAATTAAAGAATATATTAATCAAAAAGTATTATCACATTGCCATATGTGTGAAAATAACAAATCATTAACAGATAATTACTCTGAAGGAAATTTTATTCCACTTGCGGTAAGTAGTAGTAATATGAAAAATTTTTTCTGGAATCAAAATGTAGAATTTCCAATATGTAGCATATGTAAATTAATATTATTCTGTATACCAGTAGGTATTTCTGCTATTAGTAAGACGACGAAAGAAAATGTTAATGGTCAAGTTGTATATAGAGAAAAGGAAGTTAACAGTTTTGTAAATTATGATACAAGTGTAGAAGAATTATTAAGAACAAATAATTATTTAAGTCAAATATCATCAAAAGATAAAAGTATTTATAATCCATATGAAGATTTAATATTAAATATAGTAGAACAGGAAAAAAGCATTAGTGAATGGCAATTAGAAAATATTTTTATAGTAGAATTTGAAACAGAATATTTAGCCTATAGCAGAATGGAATATTTTAATATAAAACGATATATAGCAAAATTCTTTATAAACTATTCAAAAAATACATTAAGTTTAATAAAAGACTACAGATACAAAATACAAATAATGGATTACATATTAAAAAATAAGGATATAAAGTTTATTATAAATAATAGATTAAGAGAAGAATTAACAAAAGAAAATAGAAATGGTTTTAATGCATATATAGCGACACGAATAAGATTAATATTAAATTTATTGAAAAAGGAGGACATGAAAATGGATGAAAGGGTAAAGAAAAACAATGATAAGTTGTATGTACTATATAACTTAGGTGTATCAATTCATGAAGAATTAAAAGCTAAAAATGAAGACAACAAAATTGATGGATATACATATAAAATGTTAAATAGCATAAAAGCTGGAAATAAAAAAGAATTCATGGATGTTGTTATTAGAATTCATATGTCGATGGGAAAAGATATATCACCAATATTTTTAGAAGTAATGCAAGACACAGATTTAGATTTTGAATCAATAGGACACAGTTTTGTGTCAGGATTAATATCAAATAAGTTTGAAAAGAAAAATGAAGAATAAGGAGGAAAATATAATGGAAGAAAAGAAAAAAGGATTATCAATTACAATGATATTTAAGGCACAAAGTTTAAATTATGGAGAGGGAATAGGAAATATATCAGAATTAAAAAAATTATCAAGAGGAGATGGTAGTACATATACATTTGCATCTAGACAAGCACTAAGATATGATATTGCAAGAATGGGAAATAAAATGTTTAACTGGAATTTAGAAGTAGTAGATAAATCAAAAGGAACAATCCAATTTAAGGATGAACTAACTATAAAAGATTCGCAAGAGATGGATTTATTCGGATATATGAAAACTGCTAAGAAATCAGAAAGCAATGAAGGTGGTTCTAATATTAGAAGTGCCACGGTTAGGTTAAGCAATGCTATATCATTAGAAGGATACAAAAGTGATATCGAATTTTTAAATAATAAAGGTTTGGCAGATAGAATAAATGATTTCCCTAATCTAGCAAATATAGAACAACATTTAAGTTATTATACTTATACTATTACAATAGATTTAGAAAAAATAGGTGTTGATGGAAATATCGAATTGGATAATGGCACAAAAGCACAAAGAGTAAAAGAATTATTGGAAATTGTAAAGGTTTTAAATAGAGAAATCAGAGGGAGAGAAGAAAATTTGAGTCCTATTTTTGTAATTGGAGGATTGTATAAATTAAATTCACCATTTTTCTTAGGAAGAATTAAATTAACAGGAAAAGATGGAGAATTTAGCCTGGATACAGAAATGTTAAAAGATACAGCAACTTTAAAGTTAGGCAATGAGAGCATAGAAAATGACACAAATGTAGGTATTGTAAAAAATAGTTTGAAAAATGAACAAGAAATAGAAAAAGACTTTAAAACGATGACTATACAAGAATTTTTTGAAGATTTAGAAAATAAAGTAGATGAATATTACAGAAAAGGATAACATAATGCAAGTACTGGTTGAAAGAATAATTATTTTCAATCAGTACGAAATCCATAGGAAAGGAAAAATAAAAAAATGAAAATTCTAAAATTAAAATTATTTCAAGAAACAGCATGTTATAAAAAGCCTTTTGCATTTAAAGTTGCAGAGACATATCCTTTACCACCATATTCTACTGCTATTCGGGATGTTTCATAAAATTTTAGGAGCAACTTCAGGCGAATATTTTCCTATGAATATATCCATCCAAGGAAATTATGAAAGTATATTTAATAACTATCAAACATTAAGAATGTTTAAAGGAAAAAAAGTTACTTCAATGCCGAGAAATGTTCATCAACTCTTAAATGTAGAATTAGTCATTCATGTACAAGCTGAAGATGAGATTACAGATAAAATATATAATAATATTGTAAATGGGAAAGAAAGCTTTACATTAGGAAGAAATGAAGATTTAGTTAGAGTTGATGAAATTAAATTTGTAGATATGATAACAAATGAAAAAGGTTTTATAAATAAATATAATGCATATGTTCCTAGATATATATATGAAGAAGAGGATATGGAAGGGATTAATTATAGGTTAAATACAACATATACCATAGAAAACAATTTAAGAAAATGGGAAAAAGTTGATGTGAAATTTATAGAAAAACATACAAATAGTGGTATGGAACAAATAAAAGTAGATGAAGATGGTGATTATATATTTTTTTATAAACCAAACAACTAAAAAGGAGTAAAAATATGTATTATGCAAAATCAAATCCAATAGAAACGATACAAGAACATACGGATAAATTATTAGAAAATTTGAGTTTATTAAAGAAATTATATGGAAATCAGATGTTAAAGAATGTAGAGTTTGATAAAGAAAGATTTTGGGTTTTATTAGAAATTGTATGTAAATATCATGATTTAGGAAAAGTATATACACCTTTCCAAAATATGATAAGAAAAAATATAAAAGAACCGTTATTAAAAACAGAATTTGATTATGAAAGTATTAAACATGAACAATTATCTCCAATGTTTATACCAGTTGAAAGATATAATTTATCCAAAGATGAGAAAAAACTAGTGTATCAGGCAATTTATTATCATCATGAAAGAGATGGTAAAGACATTGATAATGTATATGTCCAAGAGATTATTAAGAAAGATATTGTCCCACAGTTAGTAAAGATAAAATCTGAAATCCCATACGAAATAGAAAAACATATGGATTGTATGTATATTAAGTATATTCAAAGTAGAAATAGAATAAAAGAAAACGATTCTTTATATATAGAATACTGTGTACTAAAAGGAATTCTTCATAGATTAGATCATAGTAGTTCAGCAGAGATGGAAGTTGAAGAAGATACTTTAAAAAATATAGCGAAATATGTAGATGAATTTATGAAAAAAAGAAATTATCATAAAAATGATTTGCAAAAGTTTTGCGAACAAAATTCAAATAATAATTTACTAGTAATAGGTTCTACTGGAATGGGGAAAACAGAAGCCTCATTATTTTGGAGTAATGTTGGGAAGACATTTTTTACTTTACCAATAAGGACAAGTATAAATGCAATTTATGATAGAATACAAGAAAATATAGGATATCCATATATTGGATTACTACACTCAACAGCTTTAGACTATTTAGAAGAAAAAGATGAGTTTGATAATCAAGAAGAAGTATACAATCAATCTCGAAACCTATATAAAAAAGTTACTGCATGTACAATAGACCAAATATTTCCATTTGTTTTTAAACATAAAGGATATGAAAAAATGTATGCAACATTGAGTTATTCAAAGATTATCATAGACGAAATACAAGCATATTCCCCAGAAATTGTTGCAATTCTCATAAAAGGATTAGAGATGATATATAAAATTGGTGGGAATTTTATGATAATGACAGCTACCTTACCACGAATTTATAAAGATGAATTAGAAAAATTAGGGATTAAATTTCAGTTTAATAAATTTATAAAACAAACCCAAAGGCATAAGATAAAATTGGAAGATAAAGACATTTTAGAGGATATAGACCTTATAAAAGAACAGGCTAAAAATAGTAAAATATTAATTATTGCAAATACAGTTAATAAAGCAATTGATTTATATTCAAAATTACAAGATAAAGAAATTGATAATGTTAATTTGTTACATTCTAGATTTATTTATAACGATAGAAGTAAGAAAGAAGAACAAATAAAAGATTTTTCACAAAAAAGAGAAGAAAATGGAATTTGGATAACAACACAAATTGTGGAAGCATCACTAGATATAGATTTTGATTATTTATATACAGAAATGTCTACGCTAGACAGTTTGTTCCAAAGATTAGGAAGATGTTATAGAAGTAGAGAATATGAAGGACAAAATGAAAATATCCACATTTATATAAAAAATATGAGTGGTATAAAGTACATATATGATGAAGAAATAAATGAAAAAAGTATTGAGTTATTAAAAGAATATGATGGTATGATATTAGATGAAAATACAAAAGTTAATTTAGTAGATAAATTGTATTCTGAAGATATGTTAGAAGGCACAAATTTTTTAAAAAACTTTAGAAGTGGAATGGCAGTATTAAATAATATTATAGATTATCAAACAGGAAAAAAAGAAGCCCAAAAATTATTAAGAAATATAGAAAATATAAATGTTGTTCCTAAAAATATATATGAAGAAAATATATGTTTGTTTGAAAACTATGCGAAAGAAACGAATTATAAAGAGCGTCATAATTTAAAACGAAAGATTGATAAATTAACGATTTCAATATCACAAAGTCAGCAAAGAAAATTATTTGATAGATTAACAATAAATCCATATATAAAAGAACTTTGGATTGCTGATTTGAAATATGATGATAAGATAGGACTAATACTTAAGAAAGATGAAGAATATGAAGAAGACGAAAAATTTTTATAAGGGGTTTTATAAATGCAAATAACAGGAATAATGATATATTACTATTTTGTATGTAAAAGAAAATTATGGTATTTTTTAAATCAAATAAATATGGAGCAAAATAGTGAATTAGTATCAATAGGAAAAATACTGGATGAGACAACATATAAGAAAGAGAAAAAGGGGATTTTAATAGATAATACAATAAATATAGATTTTATAGAAAATGGAGCAATATTGCATGAAGTGAAAAAGACGAAAGCAATAGAAGAAGCTGGGATATGGCAAATAAAATATTATATGTATTATTTAGAAGAAAAAGGTGTTAAAAACATACAAGCAGAAATAGATTATCCACTTTTACGTAAAACAGAACAAATAATTTTAGAAAAAGAGGATAAAGAAATTTTAAGGAATGTAATACAAGAAATCGAAGAGTTATATAAAAATGATAAAATTCCTAAAAAAATAGATTCAAAAATATGCAAAAAATGTGCATATTATGATTTATGTTATGTTTAGGAGGGATTATGAAACAATCATATTATTTATATAAGAGTGGTAGATTACAAAGAAAAGATAATACATTAGAAATAACATATAAAGATAATACAAAAAGAGTAATACCAATAGAAAGAGTAGAAGATATTTATGTAATGACTGAATTTGATTTTAATACTGTATTATTAAACTTTTTATCTCAATATGGTATAAAAATACATTTTTTCAATTATTATGGATTTTACACTGGGACGTATTATCCAAAAGAAACACTAGTGTCTGGAAATTTACTAATAAAGCAAGTAGAGCATTATACGGATAATGAAAAAAGACTAAAAATAGCGAAAGCTTTTATAGATTCTGCATCATATAATATTCATAGGAATTTGATATATTATAGGAATAGAGGAAAAGATTTAGAAGAATATATTAAAGAAATAGAATATTTTAGAAAACAAATAGATAAATGCAAAGACGTAAGTGAATTAATGGGAATTGAAGGAAATATTAGAAAAGTTTATTATAGTAGTTGGAATAATATTATAAATCAAGACATAAAGTTTGAAAAAAGAGTGAAAAATCCACCTGATAATGCTATAAACTCATTAATATCATATGTCAATACAATTATATATACAAGAGTATTAAGTGAAATTTATAAAACTCAATTAAATCCAACGATAAGTTATTTACATGAACCATCTGAAAGAAGGTTTTCACTTTGCTTAGATATTGCTGAGATATTTAAACCTATCATTGGAGATAGATTAATATTTTCCATGTTAAATAAAAATCAAATAACAGAAAAAGACTTTGAAAATGGATTAAATTTTCTATATATCAAAGATAAAACTAGGAAAGGAATAACAAGAGAATTGGATAAGAGGTTACAAACAACAATTAAGCATAAGACTTTAAAAAGAGAAGTGAGTTACGAATATTTGATGAGATTAGAAGTGTATAAGTTAATCAAATATTTAATAGGTGATGAAGATAAGTATGAAGGTTTTAAAATGTGGTGGTAATTATGTATGTTATTTTAGTGTATGATATAAATTTAGAAGATAAAGAGGGACAAAAAGTTTTAAGAAATGTTTATAAAATTTGCAAAAAATATTTAGTGCATATACAAAATTCTGTATTTGAAGGTGAACTTTTAGAATCTCAATTGATGAAGTTGAAATCAGAAATTAAAGCTTATATTAGAGACGATAAAGATAGTGTCATTGTTTTTAAAAGTAGGAATCAAAGATGGATGGAAAAAATGTTTTTTGGAAAAGTAGAAGATGATCTAACTGATAACTTTTTTTGATCTGTCGACCTAGAATAAAGGATTTTATATATGATAAAGACAGATGTGATTTTTTAGAGTTTTAGCTAATTTTTAGATATAGAGGTTTATTATTGTTAAAAATAATAAGTAGTTTTTGTACTATAGACAGATTTATTAGTTAATATCTTAGAAATACAGAGTATTTTTTAGAGCCTGTTTTAATATAAATATAGTAGAATGTAAATAAGATTTAAAGCTCCAGAAGATACTTGGAATTATGGTTTTAATATAAATATAGTAGAATGTAAATAATAGTTCTTTTAATTCTTCTTCCATTTTGTTTCCTGTTTTAATATAAATATAGTAGAATGTAAATATAATAATAGAAAAACTACTAAATGCACTGATTACGTTTTAATATAAATATAGTAGAATGTAAATGTTCTTAAAGAGGACCAAAAATCGGCTTTAAATAGTTGTTTTAATATAAATATAGTAGAATGTAAATCAAAAATGAGAGTATTAGACTCTTTGCCATTAGTATATGTTTTAATATAAATATAGTAGAATGTAAATTATGATGATAGAACTATACATATAGAAGGTAGAAATGTTTTAATATAAATATAGTAGAATGTAAATGTGATAAACTTGTGCATTCATTCCTCTTGTTGCGGTTTTAATATAAATATAGTAGAATGTAAATGTAGAATGTGCATGTTGTCATTTTATTCCTAGAGGTTTTAATATAAATATAGTAGAATGTAAATAAATACAAATCAATATTAATATGTCATACCATTCAGTTTTAATATAAATATAGTAGAATGTAAATAAAACAGGAATTATATTATTTTTTAATAGATTAGGTTTTAATATAAATATAGTAGAATGTAAATACGTTATCCATCTTAATATGTAATCAATAACAAATACGTTTTAATATAAATATAGTAGAATGTAAATGGCATTCACTAAAGTATTCCATATTGTTTGTGCTAGCAGTTTTAATATAAATATAGTAGAATGTAAATATTATTGTTATTATTATTGCTATTGTACTAATTATTTTGTTTTAATATAAATATAGTAGAATGTAAATGTAGAATGCGCATGTTGTCATTTCATCACTAGAGGACGTTTTAATATAAATATAGTAGAATGTAAATGCAACAGGAAAAGAGTATGTTATAGTTCATGTTAAGGTTTTAATATAAATATAGTAGAATGTAAATTCAAATATTTGTTTTATGAAATATGGCTCTTCTAAGTTTTAATATAAATATAGTAGAATGTAAATGAATTACTTTTGGTTGTTGTATAACTTTTTCCTGAGTTTTAATATAAATATAGTAGAATGTAAATGGAAGAATTTGGGAATGGTTGCAAAATGTAGTTAGTTTTAATATAAATATAGTAGAATGTAAATCAACAGATTATCCAAGTCCTGTTATTTGCTTAGGGTTTTAATATAAATATAGTAGAATGTAAATCATTCTCGACGGAAGGCGTAATGCTTATTAATCCTTGTTTTAATATAAATATAGTAGAATGTAAATTTTTCTGCACCTGACGCAAATATATCAAACATATCTGTTTTAATATAAATATAGTAGAATGTAAATAAGAACACCGCCGTAAAATATCTTGCAAAGTCCAGCGTTTTAATATAAATATAGTAGAATGTAAATATTATTGAAGATGATACCGACATTTCAGTTTTTGCGTTTTAATATAAATATAGTAGAATGTAAATAGAAGTGTCGCGTTAGAGCCACCCATATGACCGTGTGTTTTAATATAAATATAGTAGAATGTAAATCTTGAATGTGCTCTTGCATAAATATTTGGAGCTGGTTTTAATATAAATATAGTAGAATGTAAATGTAAACTTGGAAGTGATGCAGCAGGAGCATTTAAAGGTTTTAATATAAATATAGTAGAATGTAAATTATAAAAAGGATACTTATTATTTTCTTCAAATATGTTTTAATATAAATATAGTAGAATGTAAATATCGAATACGATGAAAGAAAAGCAGAAGCAAAAGGTTTTAATATAAATATAGTAGAATGTAAATATGTCTTACTGCTGGTTTGTTCCCTGCGTTAGACAGTTTTAATATAAATATAGTAGAATGTAAATGTTCCTGCTATTATTTGTTTTCTTAAACTTCTTATAGTTTTAATATAAATATAGTAGAATGTAAATTGTTAATAGCCACTAATTCAAAAAATCTAAAACAAGTTTTAATATAAATATAGTAGAATGTAAATTAATTTTTAGTGGTTCCGGCTCGTGGCTGTGCTGGAAGTTTTAATATAAATATAGTAGAATGTAAATATCGAGCTACAAGAAGGAACAAAAAGTAATGAATATGTTTTAATATAAATATAGTAGAATGTAAATTTGAGCTAGCCATATTTTATAATTTGTTAATTCACGTTTTAATATAAATATAGTAGAATGTAAATCGACATAATCTTTCATACACGCTCATCACGTTGGTGTTTTAATATAAATATAGTAGAATGTAAATTACTCTCCAGCTATTACCTTTTTTGCAATTTCTTCAGTTTTAATATAAATATAGTAGAATGTAAATATATATTATAAATTCACCATCAAATTTTAAATTGTGTTTTAATATAAATATAGTAGAATGTAAATTATTTTTAAAACTTGCCCAGTATAAATTAAATTTTTAGTTTTAATATAAATATAGTAGAATGTAAATTTTTCTTATTGTTTTGCACAATAATTTAGACATACCCAGTTTTAATATAAATATAGTAGAATGTAAATAAATCAGCTATTAGTCAATATTTATCTGGATTATATGGTTTTAATATAAATATAGTAGAATGTAAATTTATACAAATATCTATTAAATCTTGGAATTTTTCGTTTTAATATAAATATAGTAGAATGTAAATTCATTTCTTATTATTTCTTCTTCAAGTTTTTGAAGTTTTAATATAAATATAGTAGAATGTAAATATTGGAACTACTTTGACACCGCTTAACGTTAAGTGTTTTAATATAAATATAGTAGAATGTAAATGGAAATACAGTCGATGATATATGCCAAAAATTAAACGTTTTAATATAAATATAGTAGAATGTAAATTACAGTAAGTTTGACGGAACTTGTAACCCTGAAGGTTTTAATATAAATATAGTAGAATGTAAATTCAGATAGTTCTAAGTTGTTTAGTTCTTCTAATACTGTTTTAATATAAATATAGTAGAATGTAAATTTTCTGTCGTTATCACTATTTTGCCAATATACTAAGTTTTAATATAAATATAGTAGAATGTAAATACAATAATAAGTATTTTAACAGGAATAACAGCAGGTTTTAATATAAATATAGTAGAATGTAAATTTTTTAAAAAATATAAGGAAAAGGAAAAATAAATATGTTTTAATATAAATATAGTAGAATGTAAATATTTTACATCGTCTATATCACAAAACTGTTTTAAGTTTTAATATAAATATAGTAGAATGTAAATTTTTCTATAAATTGTTAATGCTGGTGTTTCTTCTTCGTTTTAATATAAATATAGTAGAATGTAAATATCAAATTGATAGGCTGTTAAATCTTTATTATCGAAGTTTTAATATAAATATAGTAGAATGTAAATATATATAAGGAAAGTCTTTAGTTCCTTGTCTTTTGTTTTAATATAAATATAGTAGAATGTAAATCCAATTGCTAATAATGTGGACACAAAAAGTCCTCTAGTTTTAATATAAATATAGTAGAATGTAAATACAGAAGAATATGAAAAAGGAAAACTATATTTTAGTTTTAATATAAATATAGTAGAATGTAAATTATTTCCATAGAAAGTTATTTGATTTCCAGAAAGAGTTTTAATATAAATATAGTAGAATGTAAATTTTGTATATTTAAATCTTCTTGCTCAAACCCTAATGTTTTAATATAAATATAGTAGAATGTAAATAATATATTTCTACTTATTCCTGCTCTTCTATTACGTTTTAATATAAATATAGTAGAATGTAAATATATTATACGCTCTTTCACGTAATCTTTTAAAGTCATGTTTTAATATAAATATAGTAGAATGTAAATCTTGTTGATGAAAATGGAGAAATCATAAAAGATAAAGGTTTTAATATAAATATAGTAGAATGTAAATTTATGTGCACATTTTGTATTAATAAATCCATACTGTTTTAATATAAATATAGTAGAATGTAAATCGTCTAAATTATTTGGCGTAGAAACCAAAGTTTTTGTAACGTTTTAATATAAATATAGTAGAATGTAAATACAACTAGCGAATTAACTCAAGATTTTGTTGAAAAAGGTTTTAATATAAATATAGTAGAATGTAAATAACACTGGTCACATGGGTAGTTCAAACGCAACTTTACTGTTTTAATATAAATATAGTAGAATGTAAATTTGGATTAGCTGGGTTTGGTTGTAATAAATATTTTCCAGTTTTAATATAAATATAGTAGAATGTAAATAAACATACACAAGAGAAATAACGTCAAAGGGCGAAGTTTTAATATAAATATAGTAGAATGTAAATTTGGTATCGAACAAATATTTTACAACATTCATTCAGTTTTAATATAAATATAGTAGAATGTAAATGCAATAAATGTCAATGCTATGTTAAAAATAAAAAAGTTTTAATATAAATATAGTAGAATGTAAATGCAATAATTACTGATACAAGTGCCTTTGTTGCTAAAGTTTTAATATAAATATAGTAGAATGTAAATTGTTTTTTTTCGATAAAAGTTTTTGAGTCTAAAATAAACGTTTTAATATAAATATAGTAGAATGTAAATATTGTTTTGTACCAAAATTGCGGAATTTTTTCTTAGTTTTAATATAAATATAGTAGAATGTAAATTTCAAAAATTGATAATGCGATTTTTTTAAATCTATGTTTTAATATAAATATAGTAGAATGTAAATAGTTTTATCGCATTTGCAACCATTAGCATTATATCGTTTTAATATAAATATAGTAGAATGCAAAATATCATAAATCAATAGTAATTTTGAAAATATAGTTTATACATTTGGCACATATATTTTTATGGACATAAAGTATTCTTAAGTAAAATAACAAAATTTTAAATATTTACAATATATTTCATACATGATAAAATATGCAAAT
>ERZ1643249.3639-NODE-3639-length-13447-cov-17.130824_pt1 | contig 13447 bp, 15 predicted proteins | sample MGYA00579263_ERZ1643249 | MGnify/ENA primary metagenome ERZ1643249 (study PRJEB29033, sample SAMEA4952264) | chicken gut metagenome | biome: Broiler Chicken; feature: Gastrointestinal Tract; material: Caecum | place: Ireland | collected 2018 | study: Broiler...
TATTAGAAAATTACAAAGAATTTTTTGAAAATGAAATAAAAAAATAGGAGATGATTTAATGAAAAAATTTTTAACTTTTATAATTATTTTAGTATTACTAGCTTTAGTAGTATTTTTAGGATTTAAGCTTTTAGATAAAGGTGAAAGTAATGAAAATGAAATAATAGATAACACAGTAAATGAAGAACAAAATAATACTTCAAATAATAAATCTGATTCTAATACAACTTCTCAATCAGAAGAAAATCAAGAATATAATACTACAATTTACATTGGTACAGAAGATAACTTTGAAGAATTCACTGTAAATATAGACAAAAGTGGTTCTGCTACTTATCAAGCAAGTCAAATTTTAGAAGCTATAGGAGATATATTAGGATATAGACTAATTGCTAATGATATTACAGATGGTAAAGGTGGAATGACAATAGATTTTAACTCAAATTCTGCTCCATTTAATACAAATGACTCATATATTGGAAATGAACAATATACTACTAATGATGATTTAGCTTTTACTATATTTGACAGTATAGAAAAAACTCTACAAGAATATTTTGGTCAAAACTTAGATGTATGGTTTTCATTAGATAGTGGCTCTATTACTATAAATGATGTAACTATACCAATTACTGAACCATATCAAGGAAGCAATTATTATTTAAAATAAAAAATATTAGAGGCTATAGATTTTATTCTATAACCTCTATTTTTTTATATTATACTAATATCAAACTTATCTTATTCATTTCCATAATAGTATTTATTAAAATCTTGTTTTGCTCTTTCCATATCAAATCCAAAGTAATATATACCATCTACCCAATTATCATAACCATAGTCTGTTGATGGAATTTGAACAGAGTTTATATTACTTAAATATGTAGACATATCTCCAGACAATTTTAAAAACATATCTTTATACATGTTTATATCCATATTAGTTGTCAAATTAACCAATATATCGTCAGATAAATCAAGTATTTCTTCTGGAGACATAGTAGATACTTTTTTCATTAATGCAATTAAAATCTCTCTTTGTCTAAAGGCTCTTGTAAAATCATTTCCAACATATCTATTTCTAGAATGCTTTAACGCTTGTACACCATTTAAAGTTACTGTTCCTGCAGATGCTATTTTATTTTCTGGTGTCATTTCACTATTTATAAAATCAACTTCATCTTGTGAAAGAGTTAGTTCTACGCCTCCAACTCTATCTATACAATTAACTAATCCTGAAAAATCTATAGTTACATATTGTGTTAAATCAAGTCCAAAGTTAGTATTTAAAGTTTTTATACTTAATTGTTCTTGTCCATAAGCATATGCATGATTAATCTTAGTCATTCCATATCCTGGAACCTCAACATATGTATCTCTTGGCACACTAATTAAATTAATACTTTTATCTATATTATTTATAACTACAATTATTATAGTGTCAGATCTGCCAGCATAACTGTTATCCGTATCTCTTGAATCACTTCCAAAAATAACAAATTTTGTTACATCTTCAACATTTACCTGAGCTATATCGTCATTATTTACTTCTATTCCCAAATCTGTTTCGTCAAGCTCTTTATATGTCATTTTATCAAATTTACTTTTTATAAATAAGTATCCACATAATATTGCGATTAATACAATAGCTATTATTACTACAAATACTATCCATACTTTACCATCTTTTTTTAACATTTATATTCTCCTTTACGTGACATTGATTATATCACAATTTACATAAATAATCAATTATTAAATTTTACAAATAATTTGTTTTGGATTATACTTATTATTTTTATAAATATAATAAATAATAAAATCCCAGTAATTATTCCACTACTATCTATAATTACATCTAATATTTTACTAGATCTACCTGGTACAAAATACTGATGTAATTCATCTGTAATCGCATATAATACTCCAATTAATAATGAAAAAATAATTTTTTTTGATCTATTAATTTTAAATTTATTTATAAAATTATATATAATAAACCCTCCTGTTGTATATAAAGTAAAATGTGCTATTTTTCTTACAATCGGTTGATAAGTTTCTACAATATAATTTAAATCTTCTAATTTTATCTCATCATTAAAAAAAGTTATTATTTTCCTTATAGTATTTCCACTAGTGCTAGATGATTCGTTACCTATCTCACTTGAAAAATAAAATACTAATCCCATCCAAGCAACTAAAAATATAAAGTTAATAACTTTAATAGCAATATTAATTTTTTTATTATACTTTTCTTTTAAATTTTGTTTTATTTCTTCTTCCATCATAATTATATATTATACAATATTTATTTATCTAACTCAAACAAAAAAGTAAGCTTTTTTGCTTACTTCAAATAAAATTAATCATATTAATTAATAAAACTATAACTAATAGCCAAATTAAAATTCTTGCAAATAGTACTAATCCTTTATTAAAAGTTATATGTTTGTTAGCCTTAATAACATCTTGCTCACTTAATAGCTCCTTATTGTTTTTGATTAATTCATCAAAATTCTCATTTGCAAGTATTAATCCTTCCTTCAATATATTTATTAATATTATAAATCCTATAATAAATATATTAATATAGTTTCCTGACTGCAAAAACTCCCTAATTTGTTCGGTCATTTCTACCTCCTTTTTGTACATAAAATTGTACGTTTATTTTTTCTTCTATTAAGTAAAAAATATCTTATTTAAACATATCTTTATTATACCATAATTATGTAAAATATGCAAAGAAAAAGAATAGGTTTCCCTATTCTTTGAAATTTATATCTAATAGCTCAAATTCATAATCAGAATCTGTTAAACTATATACATTTATAGATACAATTTTTTCTTCACCAGGCTCTAATGTTTTTACTTCTACTGTATTACCTGACTTTTTCTCCTTTAGTACTGCATTCTCTAATATTTTTTGAGAATCATTTCTAATAAATACTGTTAGTGTCTTTTGATTAACACCTTCGTATTCTACTTCATAATATGCTGTAATTGCAATATCTTGATTTACATTTTCCTCTATAGGAACTATGTAACTAATATCGCCTCCAATGCAACTTCTACCAAAATTTAATAGCATTAATAATACTATTAAAAATACTCCAACTGTGGACATTATTATATTTGAATTTGTTTTAGAACTTTCAGACTTTTTGCTATAATCTTGGATTTGAGAATTTAAAACTTCAGTTTTGCTTTCCATTTCTTTCCTTTTGTCATCAAGCTTTTTAGAATAATCCTCATCCTCCGTAAGAAGCTCTCGATCTGTATGAGTAATACTATATAAGTATTCATCTCTTACCTCATTTCTTTTCTCTTCGCATTTTTTAATTTTCTTTTCAAAATGCTCCTGTCTAACTACTCTGTACAAATATAATAGTCCTAAAACTAAAAGGCCGTACTCAAAAATAAGTACTAAATATTGAACAACAATCATGTTGTTAATTAAAAATTCACTCATGTGAATTCCCTCCTTTTCGGTAGATACAATATCTTTGCAACTTCTCCAAAACAACCTATTAAGGTGTCTCTACACAAATATTAAGAAGCATGATGATTATAACATACTTTTAGTGTTATGTCAAACAATTATTTAATTTTTGCTTTATTTTTATTATAAAACTATCAAAACTATGAAAAATAGTATAATAAAAGAAAGTGCGATTGCACTTTCTTTTTATATAAATACATTTTTCTTTATTTCATCTATTAGCCTTACATTTTCCAACTCATTTTTTACTCTATACTTAATTTCTCCGTTACTTATTATTAATTCATTAGCTCTTTTACCACTTGCATAAGTATATGAAATTAAAGTACCTGGATTATCTATAGTAAATGGTGCTAAACTTTTTACTACCTCTAAAGCAGGTGTATAAAAAGTATCAAAATAAAATATATTATTTTTACTTCTAAAATTAATAGGTTCACTAATAGTTCCCCATTTAGCTTCTCTTACCATAGTTCCATTAAAAATTATTTTTGAGTTAATTTTATTTAAAAAGGATTCCGCATCCTCAAGCATTTTTTTAGTTTTATATTTTTTCTTATATTTATTTATTTCTTCATCATCTAAAACTTGGAAATTATATGGATTTTTTCTCGTAATACCAACAAACTTACAACTATTAATAAATTTATCATCTTTAATATCATTCTGCTTCATATAAAGATTTATACATGCACAAATATAATCTGTCATATCATCATCTTCAGCAATAGGTTCAATTGGTACCAATCTGTTAAAAGAAAATTTACCCTTTTTATCTGTTATTTTATTTACTACTAAATTTGTTCCTTCATAGTTTCCGAAAACATTTATTTTATTTTTGATTATAATATCCATAATATATAACCATTCCTTTCATTAATTTCCATTTAAACAACTAAATATAATAAAACTATCTTCACCTCCTAAATTATTAGTTGTGTCATATTTTAAATGTTTTATTATTATATCATTTATTTTAACTTATGTCAACTTTAAAATGGTAAAAAAATAGTCCTTGATTTATCAAGGACCAATTTTTATCTTAGACATCTAGCAAAATTAAATTTTGCTATTTTAATTCTTTCTTCTTCTTCATCAAAATTATCTAACACTAACGTACCACTTTTGTAAATTTCTCTTTGCATAAGATATTTATCTCCAAGATCAATTACATATGTATAAAGTGCATTTAATTTTAATTTTTCTACTAATTTAAGTAAAGTAAATTGTAATTCATCATCTTCAAAAAGTAAGATTACTTTACCTTTTGCATTACCAATAAAAACTGTATTTTCTACATTATTCTTTAATGCGTTTTTCCAGTTTCTTTCAATATAATTTTTGTCAATTTTTTCAAGCTTTTCAGGAAAACTTACATTTACAAGATTGATTCCTTGTTTTTGTAAATTAATTCTTAAAAGTTTATCCTCCTCACTTTTAACATCTACTGTCAATGTGTTTGTTAGTTTGTTTGAAAATTTCATTTTTTTTTCCTCCTTAAAAATTTTTTTCCAGCACTAATATAATAATTATCACACCTCATTATTAAATTAGTGTCCATTTATTTTAAATACGTATATATTATACCACTATTTTTATTTTATGTCAACTTTTTTATCTACATAATATATATGCCATATAAATTACATATAAAGCAAGCATACATATTCCTTTTTTCCATCCAATTCTATTATTTTTATGAAGCATGATAAATACTAATATACTAGATAACATCATAAATATTATATCAATATATGTATCCATATTTAAAGCAAGTGGTGTTATCACACTAGTTATACCTAAAATAAATAGAATATTAAATATATTTGAACCTATTACATTTCCAACAGCAATATCTACTTCACCTTTTTTAGTTGCAACATAACTTGTAACTAGTTCTGGTAAGCTTGTACCTATTGCCACGATTGTTAGTGCTATAACATTTTCACTAACACCAATTGCTTGAGCTATATTTGTTGCACCCTCTACTACCATTTGTCCACCAAGTATAATGCCTGCAAGTCCTATTATTATATATAATAAATCTTTTGCTTTAAACTTCTCTTTTTGCTCTTGATTATCATTTTTCTTATTTCTTTTTACGTCAGAAATTAATGACACCATATAAATTCCTAAAAAACAAAGCATAATTAACCCATTTGCCCTTGTAATATGGCCTACAGATTCTCCCGCAAAGAAATATTCAGACACCATTATAAATAAAACTAAAGCAGATAATAAATAATATGGAAAATCTCTTTTTCTTACTTCTTTTTTAGCTTTTAAAGCTTTAAACAAACCACAAAACCCAAGAATTAGTAATGAATTACAAATATTAGAACCAACTACATTTCCAATTGATATCTCATTACTTCCCTTAAGACCAGCTGTAATACTTACTGCAGCTTCTGGTGCAGAAGTACCAAAAGCTACTATTGTAAGTCCAATTATTAATGATGGTATTCCAAAAGCTTTTGCTATATTACTGCTTCCATCCACAAAAATATCTGCGCATTTAACTAAGATAGCAAGTCCTGCTATCAATAATATAAAACTTAACATTTCAAACCTCCAATAAAAATAGACTCTATGCATGCATAAAGTCTTATATACTAAATTTAGTATTAATATCTGTTAAATAAATTATCATATTTTATATATTTTGTCAATTACTCCTCTTCATTAACTCTTTTTATAAATTCATTAAAAATATCATCTGCAAGATTATCATCAGTTATTTCTATATATTCAGCCTCATCATTATCTGAATAAAGAACTTTAAATATAACTACTTCATCCTCACTATCTTCAGGTAATAAAATAGCATATTCTTCATTATCTTTTTCAAAAACATCTATAATCTTAAATTTAACTTTTTTACCATCTTTATCTGTTAATTCTATTATTTCTTCATCCATAAAAAACTCTCCTTTTTAAATATTATGTGATTTCATTTAATTATTATTTATCATTGATAAAATTTCTTTTTTTAAAACTTCTACTATTTCTTCTTGCTTTACTTTTTTTATTATTTTACCTTTTTTAAACAATAATCCTTCATTTATTCCACCAGCAATACCAATATCTGCTTCTCTTGCTTCTCCTGGTCCATTTACTGCACACCCCATTACTGCAACTTTTATATCCGAATTTATCGTATTTAAAAAATCTTCTACCTCTTTTGCTATAGGAATTAAATCTATTTGTGTTCTACCACATGTTGGACAAGCAATTAAAGTAGGTACCTTACTATATAAATTACAATCTTTTAATATCTCTTTTGCAACTTTTATTTCTTTTATAGGGTCATCAGATAAAGATACCCTTATTGTATCTCCTATACCCTTTCTTAAAAGCCATCCAAGTCCAATACTAGATTTTATTGTACCACTAAATTCAGTTCCAGCCTCTGTAATTCCTAAATGCAACGGACATTTAAACATTTCTGATGCCATCTCATAACTTTCTAAACACAAGTCTAAATCTGATGCTTTTAAAGAAATTAAGTAATCATGAAAATCTAATTTTTCTAGTATATCTACATGTCTTTTTGCACTTTCAACCATCGCTTTTGCAGTAGGACTTCCGCCATATTTTTCAAGTAAATCTTTCTCTAAAGAGCCTGCATTAACTCCTATTCTTATTGGTATATGCTTTTCCTTACATTTATCTACAACTGCTCTTACTTTTTCTTCACTTCCTATATTTCCAGGATTAATTCTTACTTTATCTACACCTGATTCTATAGCCTGTAATGCTATTTTATAATCAAAATGAATATCAGCTACTATAGGAATATGAATTCTTTTCTTTATATCCCTAATAGCTTTTGCATCTTCCATATCTAAACAAGCAACTCGTATTATTTCGCATCCTACTTTTTCCAGTTCTAATATTTGTTTTACTGTAGCATCTACATCTTTTGTTTTTGTATTACACATAGACTGTATCACTACTTTATTTTGTCCACCAATTTGAACATCTCCAACCATAACTTTAGTTGTTTTTTCTCTATTCATCAACAAATCACCTATATATAATTTAAACATATATATAACATTTTTACAACATAAAGCAATAAATTAAAAATACTAATTTGCAATTATTTTTATTAATAAAAAATATAACCATTATATATTTTTTTCTTTATATCAAAATCTTTGTTTTATTTTATAAAAATATGCTATAATATTTTTAGTCATTAATAAAATGTCTTTTATAATTATAAAAAGGAGATGATGCTTTTGAAAAATGAAAAAGAGGAGGTAGATGTATGTAAAGTATATGGCGAAGATTGTACTATGTCAAAAGAAGACTTTATAAAAAAATATAAAGTTAAAGACACTGGTTTATCTTCAAAAGAAGCTTCTACACGAAGAAAAAAATATGGAGATAACCAAATTAAACAAGCAAAAGCTAAAAAGTGGTACAATTATTTTTTTGAGAGTTTATTTACGCCATTTAACTGTATTTTACTAGGAATAATATTAATTTTAATATATACAGATATTTATCTTGCCGATCCTCCTAGTTACGCAAACATTATTGTAATTATTATTTTAGTAACTGCAAGTACTCTTCTAGATTTCTTTGAAGAATATCGTTCAAACAAAGCTGCAGAAAAATTAAAAGAAATTGTAGAAACTACAACTTGCGTAATACGTAACGGAAAAGAAATGAATATTCCAATTAAAAATGTAACTATTGGAGATGTAGTTAAACTTTCAGCAGGAAGTATGATACCTGCAGATTTAAGAATAATTGAAGCAAAAGATCTATACGTAGGTCAATCTTCTCTTACTGGAGAATCTGATAGTGTAAAAAAAGAAGAGAATTCTAAGTTATCTTTAAAAGACATAGAAAGTCTAACAGATTTAGATACAATTTGTTTTATGGGCACAAATGTAATATCTGGAAGTGCTATAGGTGTAGTAATACAAATAGCAGATGATACTTACTTTGGAAAAGTAGCTCATACATTAACTTTAGGGAAGCCTAAAACTGCTTTTCAAAAGGGAATCGAAACTATAAGTAAATTATTAATTAAAATAATGCTTTGTGTAATACCTATTGTTTTTTTACTAAATGTATGGAAACATGATAGTATAACTGCATTTACTTTTGCTGTAGCAATAGCGATATGTATAACACCTCTACTTCTGCCTGTAATATTATCTTCTAGTCTTTCTAAGGGTGCTGTAAGGATGTCTAAGAAAAAAACTATAGTAAAAAAATTAGACTCTATACAAAATTTTGGTGCTATGAATATTTTATGTACAGATAAAACAGGAACTTTAACAGAAGATAAAATTGTTCTTGAAAAATATTTAGATATAAAAGGTGAACAAGATATACGTATATTAAAACATGTTTTTCTTAATTCATATTTTCAAACTGGTCTTAGTAGCAACATAGATGAGGCTGTTATTAAAAAAGGTCTTGCAAATGGAATGGATGAATTAAGCAAAATATTTAAAGTTGTAGATGAAATTCCTTTTGATTTTTCACGTAGACGTTTATCTGTAATTGTAAGTGATGGTACAAAAAAACAACTTATCACAAAAGGTGCCGTAGAAGAAATTTTAAGCATATGTACAAAAGTAGATTACAAAGGAGAAATATCTCCTATTACTAAAGAAATAAAAGATAATATTAAAAAAATAAGTAAAAGTTTAAATGAAGAAGGCTTAAGAGTAATAGCAGTAGCTCAAAGAAACGATGTAGATGATATAGAACAGTTTGCAGTTAAAGATGAAAAAAATATGATATTACTTGGTTTTATAGGATTTCTTGATCCTCCTAAAAAAACAGCTAAGGAATCTATCGCTAAATTAAATAAAGCTGGAATTAGAGTAATAGTACTTACTGGGGATAATGCTGAAGTAACAAGTTGTATATGTAAAAAGGTAGATATTAATTCAGAAAAAATTATTCTTGGTAGTCAAATAGATAAACTCACTGATGCTGCAGTTTTAAGACTTTTAAAGAAAAATAATATATTTGCAAAATTATCTCCAATACAAAAAGCCAGAATAGTAAGGCTTTTAAAAGAAGATGGAAATGTAGTTGGATATATGGGAGATGGTATAAACGATAGTCCTTCTCTTACAAACTCAGACGTTGGTATATCTGTTGACACTGCCGTAGATATTGCAAAAGATTCTGCAGATATAATACTACTAAAAAAAGACTTAAATGTTTTACTTGATGGTGTAACAGAAGGTAGACGTACTTTCTCTAATTTAATGAAATATATTAAACTTGCAACAAGTTTCAATTTTGGTGAAGTCTTATCTCTAGTTATAGCAAGTGTATTTTTACCATTCTTACCTGAAACACCAATACAATTACTAGTTGAAGGATTACTTTATGACTTTGGACAAATGACATTACCTTTTGATAATGTAGATAAAGAAGATTTAGAACAACCTAAAAGGTTCTCTTTAAGTAAATTAAAGGATTTCATATTCTTTATGGGTCCATTAAGTGCTATATTTGATATCATTGTTTATTCATCATTATGGTTTATATTTAATGTACGCGATGTAGCAACATTCCAAACAATGAGTTTCTCATTTAGTATAGTATCTAATCTTGTTGGGCTACATATAATTAGAACCTCTAAAATACCATTTATCCAAAGTAATGCACATAAAGCAGTTTACTTATCTTCTATAGCTTTAATTTTAATAGGAATAATTGTTCCTTTCACTGCACTTGGCGGTATATTAGGCTTTATTCCTTTACAAGCAAAATATATATTCTTAATCTTTGCTGTAACATTTTTATATTGTATTGTTGCTATGGTTGCAAAAAAAATATATATCAAAAAATTCAAAGAATGGATATAAAAATATGGCTGGTTTTCCAGTCATATTTTTTTATATTTATTTTCAAACAAAAAAATCTTTTAATTATATATAATATAATAATTTATTTTATATATTCAAATAGTTTACATAATATAAAAAATATGTTATAATATTATTAGTTGTTTATAAATATTTGATACATTAATATGTATCAGGAAAGAAGGGGTATATATGAAAAATTTAAAAATTTATAAGGTAAAAGAATACCTTGAAGATGATTGCTATATTGCAGTCAAGAAAAATCTATTTCGGAAAAGAAGAAGCTGAAAAAATCAGCTTTGATATTGACAAAAGGGGAGGTATCAAAATAATACATTTAAATGAAAAATTTGATTTAAGTGTACAAGGAAGTATTAGAAAAGTTTTGATATTTGAAAATATATCTGATGATTTTATACCAATAAAAACATATAAAAGTAATCATTTAGATGATAATATTTTATCTATAGATGATAAATTTTACGATATTTTAGAAAATACCATGTTAAAATACAAATATAAATACTTTTTTAACAATGGTATTGTTTTAAAATGTAAATTTAAAGAAGTGTATAATCATCCTTATTATGATTATACCTACTATAATTACGAAATAGTAATATCCTAGATTCTAAAAAATCTAGGATATTTTTTATTCATATAAAATAGTCTCTATTGGTGACTCATATAATACATATTCAATTTTTTCTAATTTAACAAATAATTTATATCTTTGTGTATATGAATACGTTTCATTTTCTTTAGTAACTGATAGTATTCTTTCTTTTTCATTATAATTAACTGAAATATTAAATTTAATACCATCTTCATTTTTATTTTCTAATATAATTAAGTTACTTTTATCACTATATTCTTTTTTAGTTATAAAATTAGTAACAGCACTTTTATTTAATTGAATATTTTCATTATCTTTTATTATATCATTAATGATTTCACATAATATCTCTATTTGATTATTATCATTTTTTAGTACGCTTTGTTTATATATTTGAAATATAAAAAAGCTTGATAATATAAAAATTATAACTATAACTAATATAAGAAAAATTTTATTTTTTAACATATCTTACCACTATTTTTATCAAATTTAAATTATAACTATATAAAAAAAAGAAATTTAAAACATTTCCTTATCATATTAATATTTATTTGGCGGAGAGTGAGGGGTTCGAACCCTCGCGCCGCATACACGACCTAACAGTTTAGCAAACTGTCCCCTTCACCACTTGGGTAACTCTCCAAACTATTTTAGCTACTCCTACATTATAACAATAAGTATAAAATAAGTCAATCTTTTTTTCATTATTTTTACTAAAATCATATGTTACAAGTATATTTATATAAGTATTTAATAAAATATTATTAAAGGGAGTAGATATATGTCAAAATTTAAAATTTATTTAAAATCAATATTAATACCTTTGGTTTTAGGAGGTATAGTTGGCTTTATTATTTCTGGTAGTACGGATTATAATTCATTAATTCAGCCAGAACTAGCACCACCAGCAATACTTTTTCCTATTGTATGGACCATATTATATTTTTTAATGGGATTATCATATGGAATAATTACTATATATTCTGACTTAGATTCAGATGTGAAAACGATTTATTACTCACAATTAATTGTAAATTTAATATGGCCAATAATATTTTTTGTTATGAAAAATAGATTACTAGCTTTAATATGGATTATTTTACTATTAATTCTAATAATTATTATGATAGTTAAATTTTACAAAAAAAATAAAGTTGCCTCATTAATTCAAATACCATATTTATTATGGACAATTTTTGCAACATATTTAAATTTTTCTATATATCTTTTTAATAAATAAAAAAAAATGCCTATTACTTAAAAATAATAGGTATTCTTTGGCGGAAGAGGTAGGATTCGAACCCACGGTGCCTTTCGACATCACCAGTTTTCAAGACTGGCTCCTTAAACCACTCGGACACTCTTCCATATACGGTACAGATATAATTATACCATCTTTTTAAAATTTGTCAATACAAAAATTAAAAATCTTATAGAATTTCTATAAGATTTTATTATTACATATCAATATTTAACATTGAAAGTAAACTTTCTAATCCTTCTTCGTCATTATATTCTATAATTAATCTTTGATGTCTTTTAGTTTGATCAATTTTTACTTTATATCCAAAATAATCTTTTAGTTTATTTTCAACATTTTGATAATATACGCTTTTTGGCTTTTTTGTTTCTGTTTTTCTTTGGTATTTTTCATCACCATAAATAAGTCTTTCAACATCTCTAACAGTTAATTTTTTTTCAGCCACTTTTTTAGCAATTTCTATTTGCTTTTTCTTATCATCAATTGCAAGTAATGCTCTAGCTTGTCCCTCTACTAATTCACCTTTTAATAGCATATCTAAAACTTGATTTGGAAGTTTTAAAAGTCTTGTTATATTAGATATTGTTGAAACATTTTTTCCTGTTATTTTTGCTACTTCACTTTGAGTATACCCATCAATATCCATAAGCTCTTTTACAGCTCTTGCAACTTCAACTATATTTAAATCTTCTCTTTGAATATTTTCAATTAATGCTACTTGCTTTTTTCTATTGTCTGTATAATCTTTTACTATAGCTGGTATTTTTGTTAGTCCTGCAGCTTTAGCTGCTCTCCATCTTCTTTCGCCTGCAACTATAGTATATCCGTTTTTATCTTTAACTACAAGAATAGGTTGAATAACTCCATTTTCACGTATAGAATTTGTTAATTCATCCATTTTTTCTTGATTAAACACTTTTCTTGGCTGATTTAACATTGGCTCTATTTCATCTATTTTTAGTTCTATAACTTTTTCTAAAACATTATCTTCTTTTTTTGAAGATTTTTTTGTAACTTGCTCTATTGCATTTTCCTCATCTTCACCAAAAAAGGCATTTAATCCTCTTCCTAACCCCTTAGCCATACATTAATCCTCCTTTTCTGTTAATTTTATTAATTCTTTAGCAAGTTTTTTATATGTTTCCGCTCCTTTAGACTCATTATCATATAAAGTTATTGGTAATCCATGACTTGGTGCTTCACTAAGTCTAATATTT
>ERZ1643249.3640-NODE-3640-length-13447-cov-4.041816_pt1 | contig 13447 bp, 12 predicted proteins | sample MGYA00579263_ERZ1643249 | MGnify/ENA primary metagenome ERZ1643249 (study PRJEB29033, sample SAMEA4952264) | chicken gut metagenome | biome: Broiler Chicken; feature: Gastrointestinal Tract; material: Caecum | place: Ireland | collected 2018 | study: Broiler...
TATTCCCACTTCATAAAAACTTAAACAAAAAAAGAAGTGCAAAAATCGCACTTCTTTCATATACTTGGATTAAAATTATTTCACCAACAGATAAATCAAAATTCCCAATGCCCCAAGCGAAACAATAAAACCTAACCAATAAAGAAAAGTTTTCATTCCACCGCTGGCTTTATGCTTAACCTTCTCTGCTTTTTCTGGTTTTTCCTTTTTCTTTTTTGTTTCAACCTTTTCTTGCTCAACATTTTCTGTCACTTTTTGCACATCGGAAACAGATTTCCCCGGTATTTCAACGGTTTCAAAATTTGCATTCTCCACAGGTTTTTCTGCCACGCTATTTTCTTTTTTTACTGGAGGAGGTGGCGGTGGTGGTGGCATATTTTTCAATTCTTTAGGTGGTGGTGGCATAACAATTTTCTTTTCTTCCATTTAAAACTCCTTGACCTACCATTATTTTATCTTATAACTACCAAAAAAGTCCAACAAATTTCAATATTGTTGAACATTTTCCCAAATATTTTGATCATCGAACTTTGTTTCCAATGTTTCCACCACAAAAGTTAAGATATATTTTTCTTTACTCACAAAATCTGCATCTTTTGGCAAAACAAGATAGGTGCAAAATGTAATTTTATTTCCCCCATGCAACACATCATCATAATAATAATATCCATCTTCATATTTTTCAAAATGCTCACTTGTCACAAAGTCGAATTCGGTATCGCTGACAACTCCAAAAATTTTAGCTTTAACCCTCACCCTAACATCAGAATTTAGGTCTTGTGCATTTATTTGAATCACCTGCGGAATCGTCTCCCCAGGCAAAAATGAACCATCAAATGTAAATGACGCCACACTTGCCTGATTTGGATTGACTCCAATAGAAAACGAATCTCCAACAGTTAGATCTGAATCTGAATTTAAGTATGATATTGAATAATAATAGCCACTTGCCCCCAAAATCAATGACAAAATCAACAAAAAAGACAGAACAATAACTGCAAAAATCCAACCTACATTACTTTTCTTCATGATAATAGTTTAAACTTTGCTTTTATTATTATTCTGTCCTAGATGTCTTTTTTCAGTTTTTTTCTTCGTTTATTGCGTTCTTGTCTGAAATTTTCTATTTGTACTCTTCTGAATTCTTGACTCTCTTCTTGAAGTGCAAATTTCTTTTTAACCCAGCGATATTTTCGATTTCCATAAATTGTGTCATAAGATATCACTCCAATTCCCATAAGCAAATCAATGTAGAATGAACAAAATCTCCAAAGAAGCAATGCCCAGAATGTGTAACCACCCAAATAATCATTAAACAATGCCGCAAATGTGATTTCATTCATACCACTTCCACCAGGAAGAGGAATGAAACTTGCCGCCAAGTCAATCAAAGCCGCATAAATAAAGAAGTCACCATAATTTCCAATGGCACCACCCTGATAAGGAAATGCCAAATAGATGAAATAAGGAATTGAGAACAAGAAAACAAATCTAATGGTGTGCAATGCCAACTGCAGAAGGACATCCCATTTTGCCTTGCTATATTCCTTAATGATGTTTTGATAATCGGTAACAAAATTCATTACCTTATCGTAATATTTATCATAGTCCTTCAAAATGTGCATTTTGACAAGCAGTTTCAATCCCCAGGACACAAGTTTTTGCCCCAATTTTTTCGAAACAGAAACAAAAACAATAAATGCAACTGCGACAAATGCCAAAATAAAACCTATGATACTTGCAACAGAAACAAATGTTTGAGAACTTCCATTAACAAACGACAAAACAAGGCACACAAAAGTAACAATCAGCCATGCAATTTGCTGAAAAACCAATTTTGCCATTGGAACCGAAAGAGAAGTCGACGCTGGCACATCTCTTGCATTAAGATACGTCGCCATAAAACCCTGACCACCACCCGACATAGGAATGATAGCATCATAATATCTCAAAATTCCAAGCGATTTAAAAGATAAGAACCATCTTGAACGCAATGTTTTTCTGTATATCATTCTGTGAATAGCAATAACATCGACAATAATGATTCCAGCCAAAAACACCAATGCGATGAAGATATAAAGAAAATCTACATCTTTCAGTCTTAAAGGAGTAAAGTCCTCTGTTGTGAAGATGTTCCAAATCAAGATTCCAACAACAAGAACAATGTTGAAAACAAAATAAAAAATGTTTAATATTTTCTTTTTCTTTGCCTTAGATTTGTCATTGATTTCTTTGTTTGCTTCTTCAATCTTCTCTTCAACTTTTTTATTTTCTTCTTCTGAAAGCTCTTCTTTTTTCAGTCTTTCAATTTGCTTATTTCTGTATTTTGTTTTTACGCGTGAAAAAAAATTCTGCTTCTTTTTTTGCCCTGTCATTTCAGCAGACTGCAATTCTTCATCATTTTTTATTGGCTGTTTTTCCACATTACTCATTATATTTGCATTTTATCAAAAATAAACAACCCTTGTCAATTTAAACAAGAGTTGTTATAGATTTTATCAATATAAATCTTTCATATTATTTTCAATCGCTTCAATTTTTGTTGTTAATGAAGATCTAAGATAGTTCATATTCATGTTTTGGAAAATTGCAAAGTTATCTGTTGTAAGTTGTTCATAAATCTTGTCAAACAATGTCTTTTCTGAGAATATGTTCAATCTTGTTGATGCCAAAGCTCTGATGTTTTCTTGATTTTTTGAAGCATCAAAATTTGCTGTTATTCCACTGAAAACATTCTTAATTTCGCCTGCATAGAAGAACATATAAAGTCCATCTTCTGCTCTAACAAATTCAGTTGTGTCGCCTATTTTTGCTTCGTTGTTGTTATAAAGTTCCAAAATCACATCCAAAACATCTTCATTTCCACTGAATGTATCATTTGCCAAAACTTCATTTGAAGAATTAACACCAAAAACTGCATTATATTCAGCACCTTTCAATGTGTCATCATCATTATAAAGATAAAGGTATGGTCTGAAGGCATCAGCTTTGTCATAAGAAATTTGTTTGTTATATTCAGCAACATAAGTTTCCAAAGTTTTCCCTTCGGCTTCTGCTTCAGCAATTTGTTCTTCTGTCAAGTCAGAAACTGAAATATATTTGTATTTTGCAACATCTTGATTAATTTTGTTAAGCAAATTTTGTGCAGAAATTGTCTGATTAGTTTCTTCACCAGTTTCAGCATCTCTAATTGTTGCACTAATGCTGTTGTACAAAACATCAAGTCTTTCTTTATATTCATTCAAACCAATTGATTGATTTTCCAAAGCAGTTTGAAGATTTGTGTATTCATTCTTCTGTGCATCTGTCATTTCAAGTTTGATGTACGCAACATAGAAATAATTCGATGCCCCTTCGCCTTCCAAAATGTAATCAACACTTCCAACATCAGAAAGCATTGTGCTTGCATAGGTTTCCGTGTCTCCACCCAATTCATATGTTGCATAATCTGCTCTTACCTTTGCAGAATAATATGACAACACGTTTTCTACAGTCACATTTGAAATATCTGCATCTTGATGAGATTGTCTGTTGTAGATAACTTCATATTTCTCAACAATATAGTTGTCTCTGATGATGCTGTGAACTCTGTCCATTTCAAACATGAACCATTCTTTGTCTGTTTTAAATTCTTTGTACCCATAATTGTCTTTAATGTCTGCAAGATAGTTGTTGAAAGCACTTCTCCAATTTCTTGCACTTGTTGAATTGTCAGCTTCGGTCAAAGAATAAAGTTTGTTGTACATTGCTTCTTTAAAAACATAATTTCCTTCAGCATCTTTATACTCATAGTCACAATAAACACCTTCAGCATTTTTTCTGCCTTCATAAGTTTCTCTGATTGTTGATGCTGGAGTAGTTTTTTTAATTACATACTTTCCACTTGAATTTTTTTCAAGATATGCAGATTTTGCATAGGCTGTGTAAACTGATGAATTAGTATCAGAATTCGAACTATCATCAGAAGATGAAATGTCCAAAACTTCATTCAAATATTCCTTCAAGTTTGAATACAACGCACTGTAAGTTTCGTCCCAAATGTAAGTGGTTTCATTTCCATTCAACATTTCGCCTTCGCTTGGGTTGGACTCGTAATATTCTTCAACTGCCTTGATTGTCAAACGGTTGTCAACAATGGTTTCCAATGTTTGCTTAACTGCTTGTTCCATTGTGTATCCATAGTTGTCAACATAATTGTATCCATAACTGTTGTAAGCAGAAATCAAATCTCTTTTTGTGATGTTTTCTTTCTCCCCATCAGTGTATGTTATTGTTGCGACAACTGCTTCATAATAATTTCTATCATTTCTGGTAACCAAAGAACAGCCTGTAAAAACAGACAGACACATAATCACCATCATAAATAACGCTGCAAATTTTCTTTTCACATTTCTCTCCAAGTCATTTTTGTTTTAAAGCGACACTTGTTCACTCTAATATACTAACTCCAATATTATAAACTATAAAACGATAAAATTCAAGCAAAAGAAAGCATTTTCTCAATCTTTTTTGGATGTCAAAGCATTGAAAAACATCTCAATAAGCAAATTAACTTTGTCAATAACCTTACCTTTTGTGTTTACCTTTAGAATAGGTAGTTGTTCAAATTTTAAACAAGTATCATAAAACTTGCCAACATTCGACAATCTTTTATCAATTATCTCTTCACTCTTATAGAAATAAATCAAACAGTCAACCGCATTAATTTTGATTCTTTGAACATTAAAGTTTCCTGCCAAATTTTTAAGAAATGCCACCTTGCACAAATTCTCAACTTCGACAGGCAAATCACCATTACTTTCTTGAAGTTGTTTGACAACTTGGTCATACTCTTCTTTGGTTGAAATGTTGCTGATTTTGTTGTAGAAGACAATTCTTTCTTCTTGAGAAGAAATGTAATCTTCACTGATAAACGCATCAAGCACAAGTTCCATCTTGATTTCTTTTGCACTGTGTGCTTTTTGTCCAGAAATTTCTTTTGTGACTTCTTCCAAAAGTCGAACATACATATCATATCCAACTTTTTGCATATGCCCATGCTGTTCTTTGCCCAAAATGTTGCCCGCACCACGAATTTCCAAATCTCTCATCGCAATTTTGAAACCACTTCCAAGTTCTCTAAATTCTTTGATTGCTTCCAGTCTTTTATAAGCGTCCTCAGTCAAAACCTTTCCGCCATTGTAGGTCAAATATGCATAAGCCAACTTATCAGAACGCCCAATTCTTCCTCTTATTTGATAAAGTTGACTTAGTCCCAACATATCACAATCAACAACAAAAAGCGTGTTCAATGTCGGTAAGTCAATGCCGTTTTCAATCAAAGTTGTTGAAATGAAAAGATTAAATTTGTCTTCATACAAATCATTAATAACTTTCGCAAGTTCATTTTCCATCATTTGACCATGAGCAACTCCAATTTTTGCCTGTGGCAGAAGTTCTGCAACATGACTTCTGAAGTTGTAAATCTCTGCAACTCTGTTGAAAAGCACAAGAGCTTTTCCATTTCTTGAAAGTTCTCTTGAAACAACATCTTGCAAAAGTTGGTCACTGTATGGACTGACATAAGTTTGAATTGGAAGTCTGTCACGAGGTGGAGTTGCAATGACACTGATGTCACGAATTCCTGAGAGTGACATATGCAAAGTTCTTGGAATTGGTGTTGCAGAAAGTGTCAAAACATCAATATCCGTTTTCATTTTTTTGATTTTTTCTTTGTCCTTAACTCCAAATCTTTGTTCTTCGTCAAGAACAAGCAAACCCAAATCTTTGAATTTCAAATTTTCATTCAAAATTTTGTGAGTTCCAATCAAGATGTCAATTTTGCCTTCCGACAATCTTTTGTAAATTTCTTTTGTTTCTTTGTCAGACTTGAAACGGTTCAAAATTTCCACTCTGAGACCAAAACCACTCATTCTCTGTTTGGTTGAACGATAGTGTTGTTCAGACAAAATTGTGGTAGGACAAAGAAAGGCAACTTGTTTTCCATTATACACTGCTTTGAAAATTGCACGAAAAGCAACTTCAGTTTTCCCAAAACCAACATCACCACAAATCAACCTGTCCATGATTTTTTCACTTTCCATATCTTTGTCAACATCGGCAATTGCTTGGGCTTGATCTGGAGTCAATTCAAATTCAAAAGCGTCTGCAAATTGTTTTTCAAGTTCTTCATCTCTGGCAAAAACAAACCCTTTCTTGTCTTGACGTTCTTTATAGATTTTTGCAAGCGAAATTGCAACTTCTTTCAAATCCTCTTTGACTTTTTGTTTCAGCCTTGTCCACTCACTTGAACCCAACGCATTAAGTTTTGGACTTTCTCCGCCAATATATGCCGACACCAAATTTGCCTGTTCTGATGGCAAATACAAAAGTGCTCCATTTTTATATTCCAAAACAAAATAGTCTTTTTCAAAGTGCGAAAGTTTCAATCTGACAATGTCTTTACATCGTCCAACGCCATAGAACGAATGAACAACATAATCTCCAACTTTTGGCAAATATGAAAAATTTTGTTTTCCACTTCGATAGTCAACTTTTTTGTTTTTATACATATCGTCTGTGCCAATGCCAACAATGTCAAATTCAAGAAAACTGAAAGAATAAGGGAAATAGTCTTTGCACAAATAAATGTGAATATTGTCAACCAAATCTCCCTCAAAAACCTTGTATTGAATTTTGTTGGTAAGCAAAAATTCTCTCAAAATATCAAAGTAATCACCAGCAAACAGAAAAACATTAACATGACCATCTGCATAAATCATTATGTCTTTTTTCAGTGCCAGAAAATCTGTCACATAACTCTTTTGCCCGACAGTTTTGTTTTCAAAGTCACTGTCATTTGCATTTGTCAAGACAGTATATTTTTTTAAATCAATCTCATCAAAATTCAAGAAAAGTCCATCTCTGTTCCAAGACAATTCCTCTCTGCTCTTTTGCAAAATTTTACATTCATTTTCAATTTTGATTGGCTCATCAATGACAACATTGTCACATAAATCCAAGACCGAATTTGTTCCATTTTTCAAAAAAATAGGCAAAATTTCAATTTTTTCAACAATTTCTTGCGTTTTCATTGTAGAAAAATCAAAATTTATGATTTTTTCAACTTCCTCGTCAAAAAATTCAACACGATAAGGATAATCTTGTCCACTGATAAAAATGTCGACAATGTCACCGCGAACAGCAAATTGACCAACACTGGTCACACAGTCAACTCTTTCATATCCAAACTCAACCAACTTTTCTGACAAATCTTCAAGGGAAATTTCTGTTTGTTGTGCAATGACAAATTTGTTTTTCAGAAATTCCAAATCAAATTTTGTTGTGAGTGATGATGGCAAAAAAATCAAAACATCAATCTTGTCATCCAAAAATGATGAAACAGAATCTGCAAATGGAAACAAGTTGACATCTCTTTCATCTTCATTCTCTCTTCCACAAGAGACAATTTGAACCTTCTTTCCACAATCCAAAAGACCTCTTTTCAGTTTGCTCGCTGTGACAAAGTCGCCACAAAGATAGACAAGTTTGTCTTGCAAAGAACAAAACAAAACTTTCTCACCAATAAAAAACCCTCCCAAGCTTTTCTTCTCAGGAAGTTTTGTCGTTTTAAGAAAATCCAAAAACTTATTCATCAAGACAATCTCTCACAAATCTCATTGACCGCTTTTGAAATTATTGGTTCAAAAACGCTCTTGTCATATTTTGAAAGCACATAATCTGCAAGATCCATTGTTATATCTCTGCCAATCCCAATTTTCAATCTTTCAAAATCTTCTCCAATGTAAGAAACAATGCTTCTAAGTCCATTGTGTGTGCCTGCAGAACCGTGTTCTCTGTATCTGATGTTTCCTTTTGGCAAATCTATGTCATCAACAACAACCAAAATTCTTGCATCCTTGAATTTGTTTTTGATCATAACCACGCTTTCGCCACTCAGGTTCATATAGGTCTGTGGTTTTACAATCAACAATTTTTCTCCGTTAAAAACTCCTTCTCCAACCAACGCTTTGAATTTGTTTTTATCAAAAGAAATGCCCAGTTTTTCAGCCAGGGCATCAACAACATCAAAACCAATATTGTGATATGTGTTTCTATATTTTTCGTCAGGATTGCCAAGTCCAACCACAACATTCATAAAAATTCCCCTTAAACTTTTTGATTGATAAGTTTCGCAAAAGGACCAATCACTTTTCCCTTTTCCACTTTGCTCTTTTCAAGATAACTTTGACAAACAAAAGCCTCATCGCAAACAATTGTGTCAAAGATGTAATTTCCACTTTCCAAAATAACATTTTTTCCAATGTAACTTTCGCCTTTGATTATGTTGTTTGGATAGATCACACAACCGGCTTCAATTTCAACATCTGCATCAATAAAGATTGTGTTTTCTCCAAAAAAGATGACTCCGTTTTCTTTGTGATAATTCAAAATTCTTCCACTCAAAACCTTGAATGCAAAAGACACTTTTTTTGAAGAATTGATAAGTGTGAAATCTTCTTTGTCAAACTCTTCCACGGTTGAAGACAAAAGCATTTTGGCATTTTGCAAGTACTCTGATCTGAAAACATATCCTCTGACAAGTTTCAAAACATTCATACGGCGTTTGGAAAAATAATCCATAATTTCCAAAAATGTCGTCTTCTTCAAAAGTGGTGTGTCGCTGTAAAGTACTGCAACAAAATTATATCCTTCTGCCAAATTTCTAACAGTTTCCAAAAGATTTTCTTCTTCCGGTTCTTCGATGATTTTTTGAGCACAACCAGAAGCTGCAAGTGCCACCCAATCAATCATTTTCTTTCCACAAATGTCAAAATTTGGAGAAATTTCCCCCTTTGCCTTGACAATGACAACCAAAGTTTCCTCTGCAACCCAATCATAGTTTTCTGCTTGTTGCAAAGGTTCTTTGTTCATATCTTGCAAAAAATCAAAACTTATTTGATTTTCACTTACTTCAATTTCCAATTCGTTATCAATTTCCATAAAAATATTATAAAATTATTCATAACTTTTGTCAACAAAGAAACCTTTAAGAAATAAAAAATTAAATTAATATTTTAAATTATTTCAAAATGTTTTTAAAAATCACAATCTTATGGTAAAATAAAAATGATGAAAGAAAAAATTACGAAAAGTTTTTTGATTAAAACAATTTCCATTTTTTTGATTGTCCTAACCTTAGGTTTGGGAATTTTCTCTTTGCAAAAAACAGAAACTGCAAATGCAGAATCTTTTGTCCAACAAACACTTGAAGATGGAAGATTTTCAATGACGCTTACGGTCAATGCAAGAAACCAAACAGCACTCGACCTTGACAAAAGAAGCATAACAACAGTGGTTGGAGAAGAGATTGATTATTATTGCTTCAAATGGAGCGAATTGGAATATCTGAGATTTCGCTTCAACTCCACCATAAAAAACAACCCACTGACTTTCAAATCATATCAATTTTTGCTGACAAACATTCAAACAGACGATTTGCAAACATCACTCGGGGTCACCGAACCAAAAATTTTGTATCAAGGAAACATCTCAAACAATTCATTTTCTCAATTTGATTTTTATTATTACATCGATGATGACGCAAACATAACTGAAACCGCGACACGTTGCACAGGAAATGATTTTGGACTCTACAAATTTGATTTTGTTTACACCTATGAAGAAGATGGCGTTGACATAAGCAGATCGGTTGGAGATTTTTACATCGCTGTGTTGCCAGATGACATAGATTCGATTCCTGTTTCAGACATCAGAATTTTGTATTCAATTTCCAGTTCAAACAAACTTATGAATGTTTTCAATCTCTATCTTTCAAATGACACATACAAATATGTAAACCCAAAATACATTCAATGGAATGTTGTTGGCAACGACAAAATGAACACAAGTTATGTCTTGACTCAAAAAATCAAAGATGAAAACATCAACTATGCAAATTCCACAGTGATTTGGCAATCTCTCCCAGAAGATAAGGTCACAGGACCAAACTTCGTGTTTGACTCAAACGACATTGAAGGAACTTGGACAGTCTATTGCACAATCAAAAACTCTGACGGCAGTGAAAAACTCAGTTTGTCTGTGCAAAACCTGTCAACCATGAAACAACAACCCAAATCTTATGTTTGGTTGATTCTTCTTATCATTTGTTTAGTCATCTTGATTGCCGGAATAATTGCTCTCGTCATATTCTATAAGAAAAGAGATAAGGTTTGGTAAATAAATCTTGCTTCAAAAAGTTGCAATTCTCATAGAATTTGAAATTAACAAAAAAACAAAAGAGTTGCTGTAACAAATTCTTACAACAACTCTTTTTCATATATTACGCAAATAAATTTAATCATGAAAGTTAAAATCTCTCCAATAAATCTTTTTTCTTCTTTTCATATTCTTCCTGTGTTATTAACCCCTCATCAACCATATTTTTTAATTCTCTGATTGAATCTAGCGCATTTACATTTTGGGATGTTCCTTTCTTTTGATTATCAATGGAAGAAGCAATGTTATTTAAAGTTTCTGTTTGCTTAAGTGATAAGGATACCTGCACATCCTTATCATTTTTAACATTCTCTAATATCTTGTTTAACTTTTCTATAACATAGTTATATTGTGAAATATATGATATAATAAATGGCTTATTCTTTCCATTGACATTTAAATAACCTTGATTAAATGTTATTTTAACAGAGTTTAGTCCTAAAACATCTATAGATGTAATGTCACTAATAGAGTCAAGTCTATAACTGAACTTTTTATATCCAAATAATACGAACTTTCTACCTCTTATAACTTTATTTGTGACAACACATTCGTTAAAAATTACTCCCAAACATAGTGAGATATATAAACAAATAAGAATAAGGGAACAAATAATAAACAAATATGGCGAATGCAACACAAACGCAAGAATAATAGATGTCAATATAAATAATATAAACAAAATATGCACCGAAATAGGAACTTGGAACTCAATATTTAGCAATATTTCTTCTTTTTCAGTGTTTTTTCTTGCTTCTTCCATAATTACTCCTTTGCTTTGTTGTTTACTCTTTGTTATTTTACTAGACAAGTTGTCTAGTGTCAAGATATTTTGTCTAGTTTTGGATAAAATTTTTATATGGATAAAGTATTTTGCGAAAATTTAAAATATATAAGAAAAGATATGGGATTGACACAAAAGCAAGTTGCTGAAAAACTTGGAGTGGTAGAAAGTTGCTACGCAAACTGGGAACAAGGAAGAACAGAACCATCAATTTCAATGTTAAGAAACTTATCTATAATATTGAATGTAAGTATAGACGACTTAATACACAACTCTATCTCATAAATTTTTTTCAATACTTAAATGTTTTATTTTTGATATGGCTAAAGCAAAAAAACACTTTAACATTTTAATAAAAGTGTTTTTTTTAATCCAAAATTATTTATGAACAGCAATCTTTGTTAATTCTATAAAATGTTATGGAAACTTGCACCCATGAAATGCTGGAATGTCTCAACATAATGTTTGATTATTTCAAGCGAAACAAAAAATTCAATCGGCTCTTCCTCGTCGATATAGGTCTTGAGTCTGACGATTTCAATTCCAAGTTGTTCAATTGATTTGTGATTAACCATGAAGCACATCTTCCCTTCGTTGACAGTCCAACTGTATTCCAAGTTGTCCACCAAACTTGCAACTTCACCATCAACAATTCCATTTTTCTCTGCAATTTCTTCAATTTCATAACAATAATTTTTCACTTCATTAAGAGAACTTACAATCACCCTGTCCTCAACAACACAAATTGCAATCAAGACACCAACAATAAAAAGAATGGCAATAAATTTAAACCAAAGACACTTTGTCATTCCTGCACCTTCCCCAATGACTTTAGTTGCATAGTTTGATATCTTTCATTAAATTTTTGTATGTAAACCGCGCCATTTTTGTCAACAGTCAAAATCAAAACCTCTTTAACTTTTTTGATTTTTGCTCTTTCCAGAATGTTTTTAACGTCAGTTTCATCAATGTCAGCAATTGGCAAATTGTCTTTAACAATTTTTCCTTCATTGATGATGTTGATTGGAATTGCACTTTTTTCTGTTTCAAGTTGCATATCTTCAACTGTGACTGGAGCATATTGACTTTTTGGAAGCACACTCATTTTTCCATTTGTTTCCATGATTGCATATTGAATTTGCTCAATCTTGAAATATCCACACCCTCTTATTGCCTCAAAAACATCATCAACAGATATGTTCAAATTCTTCAAAGCCTTGTAATCAATTCCGTCTGGATTGATGACAATCACAGGTTTCCCGCTCAAAAAAGAAGCAAATTTGTTGCTGATTTTTGAAAGAAAAGTCAAAACAAAGTGCAAAATCACAAGAGTAAGCAATGGCACAATTCCATGCAAAACCGGAACAGAAACCTCCGCCATTGGAATTGTTGCAAGGTCAGCAATGATAAGCGTCAAAACCAATTCAAAAGGTTGCATTTGTCCCAACTGCCTTTTTCCCATAAGTCTATACAAAAATAAGACCACCAAATAAATTATTATTGCTCTGACAACTATCGTTAACATGAAAATATTATAAGTAATTTTTAAAAATTAACACATTTTTGCCAATTTTTTCGATTTTTTATGATTTTTCTTTCTTTTTTCGCTTTAATTTTGAAATAATGACTTTTCCGGCAAATTTTTCTTTCAATTTCACTGTGTAAACTGAAAAATTGACAACATTGAAAACCAAGCATAGTCCAATAAAAATTGCAACCCCAAAAAAAGCGGAAATCACAATGTCAAAGAACATTGGAAAGACATAGGAAAGCAAAGAACTCAAGAAAGATGTAATTGCCACTGTTGGAATTGAAAACAAAATGAAAAGAAGAAGATTTTTTTTGATGTTTATTTCAATTTTCAATTTTCTTTTAAGCATCAACAAATTTAAAATCGCGGATATCAGCGATGACACTCCCATTCCAATCACAAGTGCATTTATGCCAATGAATCTTGTAAGCGTCAAGATAGAGATGAACATAAAAACACCACCGATTAGATAGTTTATGAAAGATTTGACTTCCAACCCAATTGAATTCAAAACTGCGGAAGATATGTTTGTAAGTCCCATAGGAATCATTATCCAGGCAGAATACTGAAGCAATTTTCCGCTTAACTCGTTGTCATAAATAAAAACCCCAAACTTGTCCCCAATTGCCATGAAAATTGGAACAATCAAAAAGGAAACAAACATCGCAAACAAAACAGAAGATTGCACCCGAGTTTCAATATGTTTTGTGTCGTTTTGAACCATAGCCATTGAAATGTCTGGAACAAGTGCAGTCGCAAGTGAACCAATCAACGCCGAAGGAAGAGACAAAAAAGGAAAGGTCATACCGATTGCAACACCATAAAGACTCATCGCTTGCGCAGAAGTGTAACCAGCAGCCATAAGTTGTGCTGGA
>ERZ1643249.3641-NODE-3641-length-13439-cov-8.490586_pt1 | contig 13439 bp, 16 predicted proteins | sample MGYA00579263_ERZ1643249 | MGnify/ENA primary metagenome ERZ1643249 (study PRJEB29033, sample SAMEA4952264) | chicken gut metagenome | biome: Broiler Chicken; feature: Gastrointestinal Tract; material: Caecum | place: Ireland | collected 2018 | study: Broiler...
CAATTGGTCATAATACGAATTTAGTTGAAAAAGCTGATTTTGTTATATATTCTGCAGCTATTAAGCAAGATGACCCTGAACTTATTTGTGCTAGAACTAATAATATTCCAATTGTTGAAAGAGCTGATTTTCTAGGGTTCCTTACTAGAATTTATGATAACACTATTGGTGTTGCTGGAACACATGGTAAGACAACAACTACTTCAATGATTTCTTTATGCTTTTTAGAAGCGGGCTTAGATCCAAGCATTCAAGTTGGTGCTATGCTTAAAGATATTGGTGGTAATTATAGAGTTGGTAATAGTGATTTCTTTATATTAGAGGCATGTGAATATGTTGAAAGTTTTTTGAAGTTTAGCCCTCAAAGTACTGTTGTAACTAATATAGATAATGATCATTTAGATTATTTTAAAACTTTTGACAATATTAGAAACGCTTTTGCTAAATATGTAAATTTATTGCCAAAAGATGGTTTTTTAGTTATTAATGCTGATGATCCAGATTGTATAGATTTACGAAAAAGTACTCATGCAAAAACTGTAACTTTTGGAATAAGAAATGATAGAGCTAACTTTGTTGGAAGAAATATTGTTTATGATAAAAATGGTTTTCCTAAATTTGATGTTTACCGTAATAATTCTTATTTTGGAGAATTTAAATTATCTGTTCCAGGTCTTCACAATGTTTACAACGCATTAGCATGTATTGCAATGTGTTCTAGTTACGGTATAGCTAAACAAATACTAAAAACTGTTTTAGCTAAATTCACTGGAGCAAATCGTAGATTTGAATATGTAGGCTCTTTTGATAATATAGATGTTTATGACGATTACGCTCATCACCCTAGTGAAATATCTGCTACTGCTAAAGCAATGAAAAATAAATCTTATCGTCAATCTTGGGTTGTATTCCAACCTCATACATATAGTAGAACTAAAGAATTATTATCTGATTTCGCTGAGGCTTTATTAGATTTTGACAATATTATTATAACAGACATTTATGCTGCAAGAGAGCAAAACACATATGATATTTCTTCTAAGAATTTAGTAAATAAAATATCTGATTTGGGTAGAAATGCTCTTTATATTTCTGATTTTGATGATATTGTTAAATACATAAAAGGTCATGCTTGTCCTAATGATATTATATTAACCGTTGGTGCAGGTACTATTTTTGAAGTTCGGAAGAAAATTATTAAATTAAACAAAATATAGACACATGAATTATGAATTTCTTGTGTCTATATTTTGTTTAAATCTTTACTACAAATTTTGTCCCTTTTGGTTCATTATTATATACTTTAATTGTTCCCCCATGTGCTTTAACTATTGTCTGTGCAATTGCTAATCCTAAGCCTGTTCCCCCAGTTTCTCTTGTTCTAGCTTTATCTGCTCTGTAAAATCTCTCAAATATATGTTTCTTCTGTTCGTCATTTATACCAATTCCTGTATCTAGTACTTCAATAGTACATTTACCGTCTTTACAATGTGTTTTTACTTCTATTGTTTCTCCTTCTTTTGTGTATTTTATTGCATTATCTAATAAAATTACCATTAGTTGTGTTATTTTATTTATATCAATATTTATTTCTTTGTTGCAATTTAGTTCTACTTTTAATTCTTTGTTTTGCATTTTTGCATATTCAACATATGGTATAACAACATCTTTTATAAGTTCATCTATATTTTTGTTTTCTCTTTTTATGTCTAATTGATTTGAGTCTGCCATTGCTAAAACCATTAGTTCTTTTACTAATTTTGTTAATCTTCTTGTTTCATTTATTGTTAAACTAATATCTTCAGATTTATCTATTATTTTACTTTCTGGTTCTTTCAATAATAATTGTTGTTTTGCTTGAATTATTGTTAATGGTGTTCTTAATTCATGTGCTGCATTTTGCACAAATTCTGTTTGTCTTTCCCATGCGATAATTATAGGTTTAAGTGTTTTCTTTGATAAAATATAGCTTGCCACTATTGAAGTTATTATTATTATAGAACTCATACTAAATAATCTGTTTTTTAAACTTTCTAAACTTTCATTTTCTCCATCAACATTAGCTAAGAACTGAATATAACATAGCTCATTTGACATTGTAAGGGCTGGAACTGTTATACATCTATAGTTATATTCGGAATCCACTTTTAATGAATATATTGTATTTAATTTGGTAATATCAAAAGATATATCAGCAACATATTCTTCATACAAAGTACCTATAGTTTCTTTATTAATAATGTTTCCTTCTGAGTCTCGTATTATACATATTATTCTTGGGTTCACTAAAACTATTTTATTATTCATTGAATTTAAATCAGCCAAATTTTGTAACTCTGTATCTATCTCTTTATATAATAATTGTTCTGCTCGTTTATATATAAGTAGGTCAAATATCAAAACTAACATGACAAAAACAGCAAATGTATATATCATATTTTTTATTAATTGTTTTTGTATAAATTTTTTTTCTTCCATTTTTTATTGTGTTCCTTTCAAAAAATACAATACAACAAGTTCAAGCAAACCATTATTTAAATCTATTCTAAATATAACATGTAGGGGCGAGCATTGCTCGTCCGTTCCAATAATTATACTATTTTAAGTCTATTCGATTAAATAGAAGCTCTAGATTATTAATTTTTATATCACCCTTTAAATTAATTGGTTCCCATTTAAATTCTGGTAAACTTAACATTCCCTTTATTTTTCGTGATGTGTGTGGCATGAATGGTGCTATCAAGTTAGATATATTTGCAATTATATATGTGCATGTATATGTTATATTATTAAATTCATCAATATTTTCTTTGCATTGTTTCCATGGTTCTTTTTCATCATAGTATTTATTTGCATATCCAATATACTCAAAAACTTCATCTAGTGCAGATTTTAGTTCTGCTTGTTCTATTAAATTTCCTATTTTTTTATATAATTGTTCTGTCATTTTAATTATTTCAGAGTCTACTGTTGCTTCTTTTATTATTCCATCAAATTTTTTATTTACAAATGATAAATTTCTATTTACAAAGTTTCCTAACATTCCAACTAGGAATTTGTTATGTGCTTGCACAAATAATTCTTCTGTGAAGTTAGTATCTTTCTTTTCTGGTCCATTTGCAATCATATAATATCTTATACTATCTACATCAAATTTTTCTACTAACTCATCAACTGTTACTAAATTTCCTTTACTTTTTGACATTTTTGTGTCATTCATATTAATATATCCACTTGATACTATATATTTTGGTAATTGATATCCATTTCCTATACCAAGCATTAATGCTGGAAATATGATTGTATGAAAAGGGATATTATCTTTTCCATGCACATAGTATGTTGATAAGTTTGGATTGTCTTTACTCATGAATTTTTCAAAATCTATTCCTCTTTCTTGAGCTACTCGTCTAGCTGTTGTTAAATATCCTAATACAGCTTCTATCCACACATATATTCTTTTATCTTCATATCCTTTTACTGGTACTTCTATTCCCCAATCTAATTGTCTTGTTGCTGCTCTATCTATTAATCCATTGTGTAAAAATTTTTTTGATTCTCCTACTGCCTGTTTTCTCCATGTAGTTTCTCTTGCTTGTATTAAATCTTCTATTTGTTTTTGGAATGCTGATAATTTAAAATATAGATGTTTATTGCCTTTAAGTACAGTTGGTTTTCCACATTCTTTACAATGTTTGTCTTCAACTTCATCTGCATTTAATGTTGTTAAGCAATTATCACATTGTTCTCCTGTGGCTTCTCCACCACACTTTGGACATTTACCTACAATTTCTCTATCGGATAAAAATTTTCCACAATTTTCGCAATAGTCTTGTTCTACAGTTTTTTCATAAATATATCCATTTTCTATAAGTTTTAAGAAATACTCTTGTACCATTTTTTTATGTTCTTCTGTAAATGTTGCTGTGTACATATCATATTCAAAGTTCATAGCACCAAAACTTTTTATAAAAGCTTCATGATATCTCGTTGCTATTACTTCTGGGCTAACATTTTCCTTACTAGCTCTTTGTGTAATTGGTGTACCATGTGAATCTGTTCCTGATACATATATTACATTATCTCCATTTCCTCTAAAATATTTTGCTAATACGTCTCCTGGTAAAAGTGCTGCTAAATGTCCTATGTGCATAAAATAATTAGCATATGGCCATGCTCCCCCTATAAGTATATCTTTATTCATGTTTTACATTCCCCTCTCTTTTGGAAATTATTTCTTCTTTAATATTATAATCAATTTGCTAGAAAAAATCAATAGTTTGAAGGAAATATTGAATATCTAAGATTTGTCACTTTCTGTGTTTTTCTAACATATTATGTAGTATACATTAAAAAAAGGAGGAATTGTTAATGTATAGAAAATGCTGTAAATGCAAAAACAACTGGAATAATAATAATGTTGCTTCGAACTACGAAAATTGTTTCGAAGAAACTTGTTGTGATGTTGAAAATACTCTTGGTATGTATGACGACTGTGAATGTGGGTTTGATGAATATAATGCATTTCCTGAAGATCCTGTTTTAGCACAAAGTTATGTACCTATTCAAACCATGGATAGAACCTTTATACCTTGTGTAGGACTAAAAATGGGTACTATATTCCCAGAACTTGTTAGTCCATATATGCCTGGTCAATCCATGGCTGAAAACGAATATTTAAGAAGAAGAAATTCTATTGGGGAGGGATGTAATAAATGTTAGAGTCTTGTAATGAAAAAAGAAATTGTAATTATAAGTGCGATTGCGGTAAGAATAGTACTCCTGAAGAAACTCTACCTAGTATGGAATTGCCTGAAATGAAGGAATGTCCTAGGGATTGTAAACGTGAAGAAATGATTATGAAAATTAAAGAATTAAATTTTGCTGTTATTGAACTTTCCCTATATCTAAATACACATCCAGACGATAGAAAAGCATTATGCTTGCATAACCATTATTCAAAACAGTTAAAAGAAATTATGGATAAATACCAAAAAGTTTATGGCCCTCTTACAATTCATTACCCTTGCAATAAGTGGAGATGGCTTGAAGAACCATGGCCTTGGTTCAATTTGGGAGTAAATTATTCCCATTTTGACTAAGAATACTAAAATTATAAGTAATACTTTTTATTTTTTATTTTCAATATATTTTTCTACTAATTCTATTACTTCTCTAGCTGTATCAATTTGAATTTTTGTTTTTTCTGCATTTGGAATATACTCATCATCGTAATCACTATCTTCTCTTACTTTACTTGCTTGTCCTATTTTCTTACTTATCATCTTCGGAAAAATCTCTGTTTTCACATAATGATGATTAAAATATCCAATTACATCTTTATGTCTTTTAAAATCTACTCTTTCTAAAGCTAATACAGCTCTAATTGCACGAAAGATTGCATAATATGCTCTATTATTTGCAGCTAAGAAACTATCATTTTTGTATAGTAGCTCGGCTGCTTTTAAATCTTCTTTTGCTCTTTCTAATCTGTATCTTGCAAAGCTTAACGGTGTAACTTCATCATCCATTTATAATCACTCCTTCTTTTTGAATATTCATATAAAATGGTATTACATCTATTCTCTTATTATACTTATCTATATTTTTTATTAAAGGAGATACAACAATATCAAAGTTATTGTTCCATTCAATATCATAAGCATAATCTAATATTTTTTCTCGATATTCGAGGATTTCATTATCGTTTAAATCCGTTAAAATCATAATGTCTATATCTGAACTTTTATCATAGTCTCCTCGAGCATAAGAACCATAAAGTATTATTTTTTTTACTCTATCCCCTAATATTTCATTTACGCCTTTAACAAATTCATCTATTATATTGCTAATATTAGCTGGTACATTAGACATATTTTCTCCTCCTTTTTATATATTTTTATATATAAGATACAATTAGTATAACATATTTTATTAAAAATTACCAATATTTTATTAGATTTTAACTAGGAATACTAAAATTATAAGTAATACTTTTTATTTCTTTATTTTCAATTACGATCTTGTCTATTAATTTTAATAATAATGTTCTGTCTATCTTGTCTGGATTGTCAAACTGAAGGATTTCTTTTATGTAATTTTCCATATTTTTAAATGGTATCTGCTTTTTATCTTCCACTTTTGTGTTAATATTTTCTAGTATGTTTTTTAAATCAGATTTTTGTTTTTCATAAGTACTTGACATAGTTACAAACATTTCTGTTGAAATAAGATTATTTAATTTATCTTCATAAATTGTTTTAATTTTTTTATCTAACATTTCTATTTGTTTTTTTATTTCATCAGAATTATTATCTTTCTTTTTATTGCTTTTTCTGTTGCAGTCTAGTCTTTGATAATCTAGATATTTATTCACATTGATTTTTAAGCTTTCCAATACTTTAGATATCAGTTCATCTTCCCTTAAATATTGCATATTATTACAAAACTTTGCTCCACCTCTTTTATAACTAGAGCAAACACATCTGAAATATTTTCCATGATTTTTATTATATGTGACTTTTGCTCCACAACTGCAAAAAACTAAACCTTTAAGTAAATGTGGTTTACTAGATGTATAATTCCATTCATTTGCTTGTTTATCCAGCATTTTCTGCACAGTATAAAATGTATTTTTATCGATTATCGGTTCGTGATTGTTTTCAATAATAATATGTTGCTTAGGATTTACTTTTATTGATTTTTTTACTTTATAATTTATCTTTGTATGTTTATGTTGTTCTAAATCTCCTGTATAAATTCTGTCCCTTAATATCTTAGTTATCATCGTATTTGTCCATATATAGAATCTTTTATTTGGGTTTCTATAATTTGTTGTTTCTTCCTTATATTTTAATGGCGTAACTATATTGTTTTCATTAAGATAATTGCATATTTCTTTCTTTGTTTTGCCTGCTTTATACATATCAAATATTCTTACTACATTTTCTGAAACTACTCTGTCAACAATCACTCTATTTTTATTGTTTGGATCCTTCTTGTAACCATATGGTTGAAATGGCTTTATACTCTCTCCATTTACTGCTTTAGTCATTAATGCTGTTCTAACTTTTTTTGAAGTATCTTTGGCATACATATCATTTGTAACAGCTTTAAATGGAGTCATATCATTATTGCTATTATTAGCATCAAAAGTATCTACATTATCATTAACTGCTATATATCTTATATGTTTAGAGGGAAAGTATTTTTCTATATAATAGCCTGTATCAATATAGTCTCTACCTAGTCTTGACAAATCCTTTGTTATTACCATGTTGATTACTTTGTTTTCTATATCTGAAATCATATTTTTAAAATCTGGTCTATCAAAATTAGTTCCGCTAAATCCATCATCTATATATGTTTTAACAATATTCCAGCCTTGACATTTCACATATCCATTTAAAAATTTTATCTGATTTTCAATACTTTCTGATTGTTTGTTGAATTGTGGTTCCTTCTCATCTTCTCTTGATAATCTAGTATAAATTCCTACATTCCATATAATATTTTTATCAGTATTATTCATAAAGTAATTATTATAGTTATTATATAACTCATACATTCATTTTCCCCTTTCCTAAGCATTATTTATAATAACTATCTATCTATTTGGTTATATTTTAACTCTGTTTCTGAATTATTGCAATAAAATTCACTTATATTTTCATCTATCCAATCTTGAACTAACTGTGTTATATCACATTTATCTTTTGCATATATTTCTTCGTATTTATTAATCATGAAATCACCTCTAATTAACTATATGCTCCTTAAAATTTTATTATTAATTTTTCCATTTTATTGATTTCTTGTTCATGCATTACTCTCAAGATTTGAAAATCAGATGTACTTTGTTTTTTTATTGTATTTTTTACTTTGTTTTAAAATTAGATAAAATAAAAACACCAAAAACAAACATGCTCTACTGTTTGCTTTTGGTGTTTTAATAAACTGTATTAAAATAAATATATTAAGAAAAAAATTGCTCAAAACAAATAAAAACAATGAAAATTTTATTGTTCTGCTGATACTAATATATCTGTATTATCTACCTTTAATGCAAAATACGGAATATTTTCTTCTCTTTCTTTGATAAAAATTACAAATGAATCACTATAATCAAAATACCTACTTTCACTAAGTTCGAAATTACGTGATGCTTTAATGTCTGCTGTACTTGTCAAGTTCACCCCACTTTCATTAAAAGAAAATTTAATATTTTGTAACGCATTTGTTATATAAACACCTTCCTCTTCTTCTATAAAATGTCCGCATAATTCATCATAATTTATTAATGTATCAACTTCTATATATGCAATTCTTAGTTCATCTGATTTTTTAAAGTCTTTGTCTCCTGCAAATGTTTTAGAATTATCTAACATATTATTATAAATTTTGTCAAATGGTTCATTAGAGTCAGTTCTATATAAAATTATCTCATCATTTCCCTTTGTAAATAATTTTACAGCATATTCTTTTCCATTATAAAATAAGATTGTTAAGTTTTTATTTAAGTTTTCATCACTGGCATTATTTATACCAAAATATTTTACTTCTTCCATACTATTTCCAAAATTTTGATTTGATAATCTATCAAAAGATGTTAAAAATTCAAATTTTTTAAATAATAGTGAATAAATAGTATAACTGCCATCTTTTTCTTCAAAATTTACTTTATTTAAATTTTCTATGTTTTCCAATCCAAACTTTTCGCTTATTTCTTGTATTATCTCATTTTTTAAATTTGGCGATGTTTTTCCTATTTTTAAATAATATCCATCATTAGATATCATATTTTTGGTAAATGTTTTTTTATTAAGTTCTCTTACTATTTCAGAATCTTTATCTGTAAATTTAATCTCTCTTCCGATTACAGTTTCAATAAATTCATTCCAAGCTATTTGAAAGTTTCCTCCCCAAATTACATTCATATCGGTATTTCCAATCTTTTCAGTATATGTAGGTACTATACTAGCTTTCCCTGTTATCTTCATATATATTTTAAACGTAGCATAGCATATTCCTGTAAACATAACTATCATTATAATAAACATCATAAAAACTTTTATAATTTTTGTTCCATTTACCTCAACTAATTTTTCTTCTATAAATATTTTTTTCAACTTCTTCTTAGCATTATATACAAGTGTCTTTATTTGTCTTTCCGTTTTTTCCATAATTTTAGCAGTCTCTTTATACGAAAGTTCTTCTATCTGTGTTAAATATATTGCTATTTGATAGTCTGTTGGTAATTTATTTATTGCTTTTTGAATTTCTTTTTTTCTATACTTACTAATTACTATTTCTTCTAATAACTCTCCTTCATGGAATTCTTGATCCTCTATATTTCCAATTTGTTTCTCACTCTTTATATAGTCGAGAGATTTTGATTTTGCTATCATATACATATATGTTTTCAAAGAATATTTAAAATTATATCTTTCTTTTTTTTCTAATATATATATAATAACATCTTGAAAAATATCTTCTGCAATTTCAATACTTTTTACATATCTGGTTATAAAATAAATAATATTTGTTTTATATTTCATAATTAATTGTTCAAAAGCTTGATTATTTCCATTAATAAATTCCTTATATAAATATTTATCTTCTTCCATCTTATCTCCATTTATCTTAACATGATTGCTTTTGCATTGTATAGGAAAATTTGACAATTATATTGCCCCTATATAAAATTTTCTGTGTACAACAAAAAAGTGACATAAGAAAGACCTACATTAGTCTTTTCTTATTAAAGTGGCATTATAAAATTAAATACCACTTTAATATTACTTGTTATTCCATTTTAGCATGCTAGCTAAACAATGTCAAAATTTTATTTATTTACATATCATTTAAATTAGAAAATTCTTCGAATGTTTTTGTCTCGTTATTTTTATAATAGATTTTTGAACCTTCTATTTTTACCTCTCTTAATGCATATGGGAAGGCATTAATTAAATATCTATTATAGTCTTCATTATATGATAATACAAATAAATATTCTTTATTCAATTCGATATCAACTTCATCTAAACTTTTTGCTTCTACCTTAACAGTTGCTTTTTGTTTAGAATATTTATTTAATAAATTTTGGTATGCTTCTTTTTGCTTTTGACTTTCACTTAAACTTTTTTCATATTGTTCTAATGAAATCTGTCCGCCTCTTTTCATTATGTCTATTGAATTATTCTGCATATTGCCTTTTATATCTTTCAGCACTTCCATTTTGCCTAATGTAAATATTGTTGTGTATTTGTTAGTCGCTTCGCTGTAATTTGTTGCACCATCGATAGATGTAACTTTTCCTATTACAACATAATATTTGTCGTCGTTCATAATTTCTTCTTCACTCATTTTATATATATCATAATTTGAACCTAATGTTAAAACGACATTATCCTCTATATTTTTTTCAATACTTGAATTATCGTTTATATTAATCTGTTCTTTATTATCTTTGGCGATTACATTTTTAGATTTTTGTTTACCTAAAATAGCAATACTACTTACAACTATGATAGTAGAAACTATAATTATAAAAATTATCAATCTTTTACTTCTCATATAAACCTCCTCTTAATATAATGCATTAATTCCATTATGTTCATCTAATGAAACAACATGTGTTAATCTTTCATTTGAATATCTATGCATTAAAGCATTTACATTTGATACGTGATCTAATCCAAAAGCATGCCCCATTTCATGCGCAAATGTTCCTTGAGTTTGAATTGTGTTAGTTGACACCACACTTGTATTTACATATATTTCTGCATACATCCAATTTGTGTTATGTGCTTTACTTGTAATATCTTGACCAGAATTAGTAAACATTCTCGTTTCTCCTCTTATGTTAGAATCTCCCCAGAAAGAGGTCGTCTTTCCATAAAAATCCATATGGGTTAAATAGCTTGAAGAAACTGGTGTCATATATATAGGATTCCAACCATGACCAGTATTGACTCAATTATTTGCTGCTGCGTTTATTCTTGTTGTATATGCACTTGCGGTAGAATCTACATAATAACACGTATTACTAACTCCTCTCGAAAATTTCCCTCCAATTGGATTATAAGCAAATACACTTGTTGATAGTAATAAACAACATAATAAAATAGATAAAATCCACATTTTTTTCATTTTCATAAATCTCCTTTCTTATGATATATTTTTACATACTCCCCCCTTTTATATTATATATTTTAATTTATGCCTTCTTTTATGTACTTTAAATTAATTATTGTATAGCTTTAAAAACTTAAGTATAAAAAGTTATTTATACTTTTTCCATATGTTATACGATTCAAATTGCATAAAGTCACATATTTTTTCTTTATTATTTATTTTTTTATATTAATTGTTTAAATTTATATACTTACTTCTCATTTAACCTAATTTTATAGTCAGTTCATAAGAAAAGTGGGTTCACCACATGTACATTTTGCTTCGCAAATATGCACAGCCCAAGGAAACTTAACCTTGTTGTATACGTAAAAATCTTCGATTTTTCTTATACAATAAAAAAATAGTCATAAATCTTATCCTTTATGACTAATGTATTCCTTATATAATTACTTCAATAGTTTTCCACTTTCTTATCATTATCCGTAAACAATTTTATTCAGAGTATCAGACTGTAAAAGCTTTTTTATATAATTTTTTTCTTTGCCCTCATCTTTTATAACTAGAGCGAACACATTTTTAATATCTCACATGCTCATCAGCTCCAATAAAATTTATAATATAAAAATATACTCCTATCATTAACCAAGGGTGGCCTTGGGAAAGGGGGAATTATTAATGTGGACTTATAATAAAACTCTTGAATATCCTGTAAATATTAAATGTCCAAATCCTAAACTTGCAAAATTTATCATATCACAATATGGTGGACCTGACGGTGAACTTGCTGCTTCTTTAAGATATTTATCACAAAGATTTGGTATGCCAGATCAAAAAGCTAAAGCAATTTTAAATGATATTGGTACAGAAGAATTAGCACACTTAGAAATGGTTGGAACCATTGTGCATCAATTAACAGAAGGTGTTGATGCAGAAACTATGAAAAGAGAAGGATTAGGAGCTTATTACACTGACCATGGGGTGGGTTTGGAATCTATCCAAATAAGAATTTAAATAAATTGATTTAAAAATTAAAATAATTGTTAAAATAATTATGTAATTTCAATATACGATTAAAATCTTGTTTACTATTAATAATATTAAAAATATAAATTGTATCAGTTTTTTCTGATATGTAATACATAATTCTATATGTTGAATTACGAGATTTTTTATAAATAATTTCTCTAAAATGCTTGTCCGATATTTCAGGAATATATCTACCAATATACGGAGAATCTTCTAAATTATAAATGTGAAGAAGAATGTTCTCATTTGTTTCAATAGCATTTTTTAACGAATATTGGTAGTTATAATAATAAATATCTATAAGCGATTGTCTAGCCAAATCGTTTACTACTACTGTCATATAATGCCTCCATTTCTTTTTTTAGTTCTTCTAAAGTAATTGTTCTACCGTTTTTTATATCATCAGCACTTTTAACTAGTCCTATAAAAACATATAAATCATATAATGAACCATAAAATGTACCATCATCAGTTGGTGCTTTCTTTAGAAGTTCACTAATTTTTTCCATAGGAATATCTTCCTTTATACTCATAATAATCACAATCCTTTCTTTAATTAAATTGTATTTCCAATTAATGACCTTATACATTCTTTGTCATTTTCGGATAAATCATCAACACCATAAGTATCAACATATTTTTGAGTTACTTCTTGTAGAATTTCTTTCGTACTTTTTTTCAAGACTTCTTCATCAATGTTGTATGGTAAAGATTCAATTACATTAACAAATTTTTCTCTTATTGGTGACATATTTAAAACTCCTTTCTTTGAAAATTTACTAATAGTATATCATAAATCTACTTAAATTACTATGATTTTATGTGAATAATTTGTAAACTTTAGATAATATACTAGAAATTCCAATGAATAACAACATCTTGAGTACTTTTTTGCTTGTTTTTTTCTCCAATTTCAATATAATCTATGAAACTATTTACAATATCATAATTAAGTTCTTTAAAATCTTTAAAGTGATTAATTATTTTTTCTTTTTGTTCTTTTATAAATTTACTGTTTAATTCTTTTTCTTTTAAATTAGATAAATCATTTTGGTCTTTTTCTAATTCTTTTTGCTTTGCCGATTTATCAGATAGGAAAGAAGAGTTTAAATCATCAAATACATCTTCTGGAACTTTGCCACTTACTTTGTTTAAATACAGTTCTTTTATTGCTTTATTTATATCTTCCATTTCTTTAGAAAGCATATCTACTTTCTTTTGCAATAACTTAGTTTTATTTAAGTTATCATTTGAAATAAATAAATCATCTGATATAT
>ERZ1643249.3644-NODE-3644-length-13435-cov-10.497459_pt1 | contig 13435 bp, 17 predicted proteins | sample MGYA00579263_ERZ1643249 | MGnify/ENA primary metagenome ERZ1643249 (study PRJEB29033, sample SAMEA4952264) | chicken gut metagenome | biome: Broiler Chicken; feature: Gastrointestinal Tract; material: Caecum | place: Ireland | collected 2018 | study: Broiler...
CAAAAAAGCCTGTATTCATGCGGGTTTTCGCCGTTTCGAGCGTCATTCCCACTCTACGGGGATTTTTTGATATACGATAATTCGCCCTATAAATTTTACTTTTTGAATTTTAGAGCTTATTTTTTATCGATTTTCGCACGAATTTTCGGATTATAAAAGAATCAAATTAGAATCACTCTGGGGGTTTTATCAAACGAAAAAGCAAATAGAATCACTTTAGAATCATGGACAAACATCATCCCATCATATCATTGAGCCTATTGGCTGTATCCTCATGGGCATTTGGATAAAGATGTCCATAAGTCCGCAGGGTTGTCTCGATGTCCTCGTGTCCTAGGCGCTCACTCACCAGCTTGATAGGCACCCCCATGGCTATCAGCATGGAGGCGTGAGAATGTCGCAAATCATGGAGCCGGATTTTCTTCACCCCGGATTCAGTGCAGGCCTTTCTCATCTGTGCGGAATAATAGCTTTTGGTGAACGGGAATAGTCGCTCATCTGGGCTGTAGTCATAAAGGCGGCCCACATAGTCTTGCACAATTTCACACAGCTTTTCAGGAAGAGCCACCACCCGGCGGCTCTTTTGTGTTTTGGGCTCGGTGATTACCTCTCTGCCCTCTATCTGCTGAAAAGATTTTGTGATTGATACAGTCTTCTTTTCAAAGTCAAAGTCAGATAAAGTCAGTGCCAGTAATTCGCCTATCCGCATCCCCGTCCAGAAAAGCAAAGAAAAACCCGCACGAGCGGAGGGCCGTTTAACGCAGGCCAGGAACGTTTCAAATTCCTCCTGGGTCCAGAAGTTCATCTCATTGGCATTCTTTTTTCCGATGCTCCCAGCGGCATGGCAAGGATTTGATGGCAGCCCATAATAGCGAACCGCCCAGTTTAAAATGGCGCTCAACTGATTGTGAATTGTCCTCTGATAAGTAGGGGCCAAATCCCTTTCGGGGTCCATCAGTTCCGATTGCCATTTTCGCACATGGGCGGGAGTAATCTCATCCACTTTCAAATCCTTAAAAAAAGGGAGTATATGCTTTTCAACTAGGAAGGTCTTACTCTGTATGGTATTTTCCCTTAGCCTGGTTTTCATGTCATCGAGATATAGCTCCCAGAGAGAAGAAAACTTCATTTCGCAGGAGCGAGTTTGCTTGGCAAGAAATTCCCGCTCGAAGGCCAAAGCCTCTGAGCGTTTGGTGAAGCCACGCTTGCACTTCTTCTTCTTTTTCCCATCCCAATCGACATAATAGAACAGGCAATACCAGGTTCCCCGCGAACCGTCCTTATAAACAGGCATGGGCATCACCCAAAACCCTGCGCATCTGTTCAACAGAGGGAGCATCCTTTAAGCGCACTCCCCATTCTTCTTGATACGCTGCGATTTCATCCACAGCAGCAGCAGCCGTCTCCGAGTCACCTTCCAGCACAGCCGCATCGAATTTTCGTTGCAGAGCAGCCAGCGCTTCCGCCCGTTCTGCTTTACACGCAGAGCACAGCCCCGCAGTGAGGTCTACCACGTGTGTTTCGGCACCACACACTTTACATGGACGATACCCAATCACTTTAACCGCCTCCTAAAGTCTATGTAGATTATCCTACCTTCCCGGTAGCATCAGTATCAGATTCCCTTGCGGGCTCGGTCAAAGGGCGGACCTGGCCGGCACGCAAGTACATCTCGTACTTTACAGCGGCCTTATCTGCCTTGGAGAGCGCGCCCCACAGCTCAAGCACTTCTTCGTCCTCGGGAGCCAAGCGGTACTCCTTGTTTTCCCCAGTCAGGAGAAAATCTGTGGAAACATTGAGAAACTCCGCAATCGCAGGTATATATTCCGCAGCGGGGTTACTCCCTTTCCTTTTCCAGGATGTCACCGTGCTTGGCGGAGCACCAATAAACTTAGCCAGTTCTTTTTGCTCCCTTTGCATATCCGCAAGTAGAGCGAAAATGCGCTCCGAGATTGTCATAAAATCGCCTCCCAGAAATGAAAACTCAAGAAAAAATATAGCAAAATTCAAAAAATAGCTTTACAAATACGAAAAATCGAACTATAATATAATTAGCGAAAGCGAAATAGCGAAAATTCAACACGAAAAACAAAATTGGAGGAAAAATCCATGAAAGCCATTGAAGCGATGAAGAAGTACAGAATCCCCACCACTACCACCCCGGAAGAGCTTGAGAGCAGCTGGAGCAAGCTTCTGACCTTTGGCGACAAGGTGGTTATTGCCGGGTATTACTACAACGGCAAGAACAGCCCTTGCTACTTTGGGGCCACCTACAAGTTCACCACCACCGACCACTCCTGCGAAGGGAAAATCGAGCTGCGGGCGGCCAGTGAAGTTGAGTTTGAAGATGACGGGAACGCCATCGCTTGGGCCATGGCTCAATAAAAATTTCCCACAGGAATAACAACAAGAGGAGGAAAAAATCATGGAACACATTACCCACGCCGGCAGCTTAGAGGAGCAGGTGCAGGACCTACGGAAACAACTATCCGCTGTCATCGAGCAGAACACCAGGTTGAAGGCAAGCATGCAGGAAGAGAGCGACAAAGAGGAAGTGGAGGCCACAGCCACAAAGAGAGAAAACGAGCGCCTCCACAAAGAGAATCTTTCCCTACAGGAAGAAGTGCAAGCCCTCAAAGACCTGGTGTGCGATACAACCCTTCGAGCCTCCAATGCAGAAGCAGAGGTCGTTCAACTTAAAGCCAAGCTTTACGACTGTCTCATGAGCGATTTAAAACCCAGCGTTTCCGGGAAAAACCCATCGGTTTTATAAAACCGAACGGTTTTTCATAGAAACCGAACGGTTTTTTCGAAAACCCAAGGTATTGCTTCGGTTTTTTCAAAAACCCTAATGAATATGATATTGAATATGATATTGAATATCATATTCCCCCCCTACCCCCCCAGGGGGAAAGGGAGGGGTTTTCAGTCCGGGCTTTTGTGTTTTAGCCGCCACGAGACGAGCAGCTGAATCCGCAAATCGAAAAGACGCCCCAGAAGGCGATTTCAGAGGCTTTTTATACCGATATGAGAAATTACCCTTCCGAGGCATAAAACCCGCCCTGTGGGGCCGCACCGGGCCAGGAATCGGCATCCAGGGCAGAACACGAAACCGCACTCGGGAGAAAAAGGCGTTTTTCCTCCTACCGGTTGACCTCCGGGTTGTTCGTCCGGCCGAGCAGATAGTCTACCGAGCAGCCGAGGTAATCGGCTATTCGAGCAATCGCTTCTAGATGGTTTTTCCGAAATTACATACCAACTTGTGTCACACCGTATTCAGCTTGTTCTTGGGTGAAGCCTTCATAAAGAAGCTGGTCGATGAGACCTTGACGGGTAAAATCAGAAAAATCCAAGTAATTTTGCGCACATAATGACGCCTGCTCCATCCAGTCCGCCCCGCAGTTATCGGCAGCCCATGTGGCGTCCTCTGTGGTAAATCCCTCATATTCCAGTTGGTCAATCAAACCGCTGTGGGAGAAAGCGGTGAAGTCCAGGTAATCCCGGGCTTTACTCAACGCAGCAGCCTGTTCGGAGGTTCGGGATTCCTCAGCCGGAGTACTTTCTGGGGAAGCTGAGGAAACAGAGGGTGCAGTTGAACTTGTTTCGCCAACAGAAGTGCTTCCCTCCACACCTAAATCCACGGAATCAATCAGTTTATTGTATTCGCTTACAAATTCTAAAGATTCCGTAGCCAGAAGGTCGGGCGAATAATATCCGCCCACGGAAATCATCTTTCCAGGAATAGTAGTTACACACATTATCCCGTTGAGTTCTTGACCAGAAATTTCATCGACAAATTCGACACGAAATCCCACTTGTCCAGAAAAATCAAATTCTTCTCTTCCGGTCTCCTTAAATATCTCAGAATTAACTGCAATATTAGTAGCGAAAATGTTTTGTGCGAATTCTGTGCTAAAGTCAAAATCAGATGTACTGGTATCAACAGATTTGACATTTATTATAATCATGGTTGTCTGTGAAGTAGGAGGCCAGTAAATAAAAGATTCCCCATCATCGGGTCTTTCTCTCCCCCATGTTTTCGGTACCTCGTATGTGACCCCATTGAACTCATCTTCTATTGTTCCTTCCAGAGTAACACCAGTAGAAGAAGATTCAGATGTATCTGACTGTAAATCATCTTCCAAACTTGACACCAGTTTTTCGAGGCTTGCAACCTCTGATGTAAGGCTGGCCACATCTTCAAGAGCACTATTATACTGCTCCTGTGATACGCACCCAGAACAAGACGCAACCATGCACATAGCCAATACCAGTGATATAACCTTCTTCATGACACCACCTCAGCTTTTTTTCCCTCATCGCCGGCGGACTGCGAAGGAACCAGCCCGGCCCGGCAGTACATTTCTCCCAGAATGTACACTTGTTCCGGCCTTGAGAGAGCGTGATAGGCGCTCAAGACCTCATCGTCAGCCGGAGAGATAGAGCATTTCTTCTCCTCCCCGGTCAGGATGTAGTCCGTAGAGACGTTAAAGAACTCCGCAATACTGGCAATATATTCAGCTCCCGGATTCGTCCCCCGTGTTTTCCATGTGCTCAACGTGCGCGTCGAGACGCCAATGTACGCGGCGAGGTCTTTTTGGTCTCGACCATCGGAAGCTAAGAGGGAGAAAACTCTCTCGCAAATCGTCATTTTAACTCCTCCAATCCGCAGACGCAGATGTCCGCTGAAAATTTTTACAAAAATCCGCAAAAAAGACTTTACAAGTCTTCAAATGAGGATTATAATGTAACTACACCCAACAAACAAGGCTAATACAGCAGCAATCAAAACACAGCCAAGCAAGCGAAAGGAAGTAAATACTCATGGCCAAGATTCTTTTCAACGCCAAGAAATACGCTGAAAGCATCACCCGCTACTATGACGAAGTCCGGGAAACTCTGCACAAGATGGACTGGGGCCAGCTGCCCAAGGAGCGGGAAACCTACGAAATGCTCAAGGGCTTGTTGAACAATGAGCTGGCAGCCCTGGTTGCAGCTATCTTCGACGCCGAGTGGGATGGCCGGGATGTGTATGTCACTTCCGGAGAACTAGCGCTGGCAGACAAAGTGCTTGCATGGGCCACAGCCCAGTATGCAAGCGCCGCAGCCTAAAAGGAGGTGTGGCGAATGGAGGCAGACCGCGAGGAAATCATCCGCAAGGCCATTCTCGAAAAGCTAAGCCCGGGAATCGATTTCTTCACAGCTGATGACATCTTGGCCGTTGCCGGAGTTACAGAACAGGCGCTGGCAGAGATATACAGCAGCATTCACGTACCCCCCCCCCCGCAAAAATGAGGAATAAAAAAATTTTCGCGGAAAAATTGCAAGCCATATAAAAACCCATCATCAAGTGTATCACAAAATCCCCCAACAATCAAGCCAAACGGAAGGAGGTTGAACAAATGGCAGTTCGAAAGAAGCCCAAGAATGAGTTCGGGCTGGAGCTACTCGCCTTTTGCGCAGCACACGGCCTGACATATCGAGACGTCGCCCAGGGAGCGGACGTCAAGCGCACCACTATGATTGACTGCACAACCGGGCGGTGCGCCGGCCACGAGCTTATCCCGAAAGTGCGGAAGTTCATGGCGGAGTACGAAGCTACCCACCCTGTGAAACGCTAAGAAAGGAGAATCACGTATGGAAGGAATCCCCAAGTTTTTGCGAGTCGATGACTTGATGGAGATTTTGAGCATCTCTGAATCCAAGGCCTACGCCATCATCAGGAATCTTAACAAAAAGCTGAAAGAGCAAGGCTATGAAACCCTCGCCGGCCGAGTCCCCACCAAGTTCTTCTGCGAGAACTTTTACTGCGGTGAGGAGATGCTGACAGAAACTATCATTCCCGGAAGGAGCAAAACTCATGGCACAGCCAAGACACGCACAAGCCGTTAAACGGCGGCCAAGTAAGCAGATGAGAGTCATGTATCGCGCAATCTTTTGTGTTTTTATGGCAGCGATTATCGTCAGGATTATCATGGTAGGCCTGGAGGCCCTAGGAGCAAGGACAGGCTTGCCCGGAGGGGAAATCTTCATCCCCTTGTACATCATCGTCGCCCCGGTGTTCGGGTGGCAGCTGAGAGGTTGGCAAGAGCCGCCCAAAAAGAGGAGAAAGGAGAGCAGACAATGCACGGTTACCACTGTGAAAGGTGTGGAGCGTCCCTTGACCCGGGAGAGCGCTGCACCTGTGAGAGCACAAAGCAGGACAAGCGCATGGTGACGATGGAAGACTGGTACGCCGCCGGCAGTTTTTGCGACATTGCGAAGCCTGGCGATTTGGTAGAGGAAAAAATCGTTGATTGCTTCATGAACGCAGTGCCGCCGGCCGTTCTCGAACGGGGCTATTTGCAAGTCGGAGAGCCCAGCAGTTCTCAGCCATACCCCGGCACTGACATCTTCAAGCCCACGTACCCCACCTTCAAGAAGGACGATGAAGGAAACTGGAGGTACTGCGGAGCGTGCTTCCTCGGATGGAGCACAGCACCAGAAAAGATCTAAAACTCAAGGATAGGAGAATTCAGCATGGAAGCCAAGAAACCTACATACTACGCCATAGACGAAAAAGCAGCCCGCCACGCCAATGACGTCAACAGCTTCTCTGACTACCTCGAAGGAAGGCAAACCAGCGAGTACCGTGCAGCCGTAGACCGCGCTTTTGAGATTGGAGAGGCCCAAAAGCGGAAGGTTGACCCCATGTACCACGAGAAAATCGACGGCTTGGTTGACGCCTACGCCAGGAAACTGGCGGAGAACCTGAACGCCGGAAACCGCATTGACGCCCGGTGCCCTTCAATACTGGTCGCCGGCGGCAGCAACTTCCCGGTGCGCAAGAAGGAGAAGCAGAACGCCGCAAGGGACCGCAACATGGAGGAGTGGCGCCGCATCCAGCAGATTCTTGACAAAATCAAGAGTGTGGGAACCGGCGGCATTAGCTCCGATGACCCCCAGGCCTTAGCGAAGCTGGAAGCCAAAGTGGCAAACCTGGAAAAGCAGCAGGAGCTTATGAAGGCCGCCAACGCCGCCATCCGCCTCAAGGACAAGGAGAAAGGAGACAAGCGCCTGGCCGAGCTAGGCTATACCCCGGAGCAAATCGAGGAGCTGCGGTCCCCCGACTTTGCCGGCCGCATAGGCTACCCGTCTTACATGCTCCAGAACAACAACGCCAACATCCGCCGCATCCGCCAGCGAGTCGAAGAAATCCAAAAGCGCCAAGCAGAACCGGCCCCGGAGGGGTGGGAGTTCGATGGTGGAGAGGTTGTCATGAACACCGCGGAAAATCGGCTCCAAATTATCTTTGAGGGCAAGCCAGACGAGAGCATCAGGGGCGAGCTAAAGTCTAACGGATTCAGGTGGGCCCCTTCCCAAGGAGCATGGCAGCGGCAGCTAAATGACAATGCAATCAGAGCCGCAAAGCGCTTATCGTTCTGTGGCCAGCAATCACGATAAGAGCCATTCCCCTAGCATTATTCTACCCAAGAAAGGAGCAAAAACGCATGGCAAGTAGTGTGGAAACCAACTCGAAAAATTATCTTCGTGATGCAAGATTGCAAGCTGGATATGCTTCCAGGGACACCGCAGCCATGGCATTGAATTATTCGCCCGAAACTATAGGCCGGCATGAACGAGGAGACGTTCCTGTATCGGCGGATGACATCCTGCGGTATGCAGAAGGATACCAGCGGCCAGACATTCTCCTGCGATACTGCGCAGACTGCCCCATAGGGAGAGTGACAGGAAGGACCGCAGTTGACAGGGACCTCCCCTGGGCCGCCCTCAGAGTGAGCCAGAGGCTCCAGCAGGCAAAAGAAATCGCCGACAAGCTGGAAAGCATTGCCGACGATGGAGTTGTAGACAATATGGAGCGCAGGGACTTCGACAAAGCGCTGGAATTTTTGAGGTCCTTGGAGCAGACGATTACGGAGCTAATGCTGTGGGCCATGAGCCGACAAGAAAAGAGCCGCCCCGCATCAGCAAGCAGGAACGGCTCTTCGCAAATTAGGAAATAACAACATTGTTATTATAGCACCGCAGCAAAGCGGTGTCAAGCCAAGAAAGGAGTAACAACATGCTAGGAAATAACAGCGGCACCATTGTTGAGCTGAACAAGTATCCCCCGGAAAAGTACAACGTGCTTATCCCCGTCACCACAATGCAGGTCATGAGCAACTTGCAGAGAATCGTCGTGAATCAAGTGCAGCTTGACACCAACACCATAGAGAGCAAGGACATCTACCAGGAAAAGAGCAGCCAGAAATACGCCATCACCAAGGTGGGAGGCATGAAGCTGGCAGCGGCAGCAAACATCTCCATTGTGGACACAGAGAGCGGGCCCACAGAGGGGTGCAAAAGATGCCTGGAGATGGCAAAGGCGGTAGGAAAGGCCAAAGTTTGCGGTACCTGCCCCGCCAGAAACGATGTGGCAGTAACCGTCACCATCCGGGTGCCAGAACCTTCTGGAGGTTTTCGACTTATGAAAGCCACCAAAGAAATCGACTGCGCCGCAGAGCAGCAGAGCATGAGCGAAAAACAGTACCAGCGATTTCTCCCCCACCGCACCGCCATTGCGGAAAGCAAAGCCTTCATGCGGGCCCTGCGGGCTGCCCTGGGACTGGCATCGGTATATTCCCTGGAAGAGCTTAAGAAGCCTTTTATTATCGCCCACGTTGTCCCTAACCTTGATGCACCTGAAATCAAAGATGCCGTAGCCACAAATTATTTGCAGAGCATGGGCCTCCTATTCGAAGGGGCAGGAGCACCACACGCAGCTGCAGCCCTCCCCCCCAGCCAGCAAGCCCAAGACGTACCAGACGATGGGGAGGATGGCGAAATCATGTACCGGGATGAAGCTCCCGAGTACCACTACGAAGAGGATTTATTCGAGGACGATGAAGACCCGTTTGCGGATGATGGGATTTACTGCGACAACTGCGGAGCGAAGATAGTCCACACCACGGCTAAGAGCGGCCGCGAGTGGACGCCAGAAAACATCCGAGATTACAGCAAAAGAAGATTCGGGCGTTGCCTGTGCACCGAGTGCCAAGCAGCTGAAAGAGCCAAGAAAGAGGGTCGTTGAAAATGATTAGAATACTGCATACCGGGGACATCCACTTAGGAGACCTCAACGGACCCATTCGAGACGGAAAAAATGCCCGGCGGGAAGATACTTTAGCTTGCATGGCCTACATAGTTGACAAGGCAAAAGAACAGGGGCCTCATATCAGCATCATAGCGGGAGACCTCTTTAACCGCAGCCGGGTGTGGGCAGATACAGCCCTGGACGATGTAAACGAGGCTATTATCGCGTTTTTACGGCCCCTGTGCAAGGCCAGCGAGCAGGTGGTGTTGCTGTTCGGCACAAGCAACCACGACAACCCCAGGGCTTTTGACACTCTCGTAGAGCTCACAAAAGACCTCAAAAACCTTCACATTTACACAAAACCCCAGGTAGACCGCCTGAGCACCAGCGAGGGGGCCATACAGATTGTGGCACTCCCTGGATTCGACAAAGGGAGGTTGCGGCTCTTCTACCCAAACGCTGACAAAGAGACTGAAAACCGCAATGCGACAGCACTCATTAACGACGTGCTTTTGGGGCTATCCACACAAGTGGACCCCTATGTCCCCAGCGTATTGGTGGCCCATTATACGGTGGCCGGCAGCGAAGCGGATAACGGCAGCACCTTCATGGCGGGGCAAGATGTGGTGATTCTCCCCTCTACCATCGACAGCACCGGCGTTACAATGGGATGCTTTGGGCACATTCATCGCCCGCAGAAGCTTTTGTGCAACACCCCTGCATACTACTGCGGCAGCCCGAATCAGCTCACCTTCAATGACGAGGGCACAAAACACGGATTTTATTTCCACGAGCTCGACACGATGCTCGGCAAGTATGGAGTGAGAAAGAGCACATTCATCCACACCCCAGAGCGCCAGCACTACACCTACCGCATGGGTCAGGATGAAGTGGAGGCTTTCACCCAAAAAGGCGAACTTAATCCCCCCTCCCCCACCGGCGACGCTATAGTCCGAGTCAGGTACTCGTGCAGCCAAGAGCAGGAGAAGGCCCTGAATAAAGCGGAGCTGCAGAAAAAGCTGCTGGCGGCCGGCGCTTTCTTCGTGTCGGAAGTAATGCCCGAGGACATCGAAGACACCGTAGGAGAGATTTCCGTCACCGAGCACGAGGGCCCCACGGAAGCGCTGACCAGATATCTGGACAAGCTGGGATTTGAGCCAGAGGAAAAGGCTAGGCTCATGGACCTAGCAGCACCCCTAATCAAAAAAGCGGATGATGGCAGAGACGCTGACAAGCGGACGGGGAGTTTCTCCCCTATTTCTATCCAGGTTAAAAACTACAGGAGCTATGTGGAGGCATCCTTCGATTTTGAGCCCGTCCACATGGCCATGGTAAACGGGCAGAACGGCGTCGGCAAGAGCAGCCTTTTTATGGACGCCATCGCCGACTGCCTCTATGAGCAGACCCGCAAGGAAGACGTAGGCGGCTGGGTACGGGATGGCACCAAGAGCGGGGCCATCACCTTCACATTCGGGATGGGAGCGGAGATCTACCGCGTCATCCGCACACGGACAAAAAGCGGGCGAGGCACTCTTGCACTGCATCGGAAAGACACCGAAAGTGGCGAATGGAAGGACGAAAGCGACACCACCATGAAGCTTACACAGGCCCGCATTGAGCGCGTACTAGGGATGGACTGCAACACGTTATGCTCCGTGGCGCTCATCCGGCAGGACGCTTATGGCCTGTTCCTGGAGGCCAGCAGCGATAGACGGATGGAAGTGCTTTCGGCCCTTCTCGGGCTCGACATCTACGGCCGGCTCGAAGCCATGGCGAAAGAAGCCGCCAGCGACCAGCGGAAGCAGATGGCAGCCACCCAGGAGCGGCTTTCTGTCCTTGAGGAGACCATCGCCACAAAGGGTAAGCTGGTAGAAGACTTGAGGCAGTACGACATCCAAATTGCGGAAGCCAATCAAGAGGCGGACCGGCTTGACGCATCCATTGCGGACGCCCAGCGAAGCGAAGCAATGCGGGAAGAGCTGCAACGGCAGCTGTCCTCCCGAAACGCAGAGATTAACCGCACCAGAGAAGAAGCGGCCCACAAAGTCGACGAGCTCGCAGCATCGAAAGAGCAGTACACACAGGCCGTGGCAGAGGCTTCCGGCCTCAAAGAGGCCGAGGCTGCTGCATCCGAAGCCAAGCAGCTACAGAAGAAAGTGGAGGACCTTGAGCCAAAGGAAGAAGCCTATAAGGCGTTACTCCAGCAAATTTCTTCCCTCGAGCGGGAAATGAACACCGCCAAGAGCGAATCAGAATCCTACCAGAGCAAAACCTCCCAACTACAGGAAATCATGTCGCAGCGCACCAAAATCCTGGCAGCCAAGCAGCAGATGGAAGCCCTTGCGACTAGAAGAACCGAGGCCGAAAACCGTTTCCAGACCTACAGGCGCGCCCACCAGACCGCACTTGAAGCCAAGGCGGACAGGGATGCTCAGTCCACCAAGGCTAAAGCGGAAATCTACCGAATGGACAGCAACATCGAGGTCTATTCCAAGCAGGCCTCCCGGCTCAAAAATAGCCGGTGCCCTGTCCCCGAGAGAGCGATGTGTGCGTTTTTGGAGGATGCCGTGGCCGCCAAAGGAAAAATGGAGGAGGCCATGGCGAGCCGGAACAGATATTGGGAGCAGGCCCGCAACGAGTACACGAGCCTCAACGAGCAGTTCAAGGCAGCCAAAGAAGCTTTTCTTGCCTTGAAAGACCCCACCGCCGAGTTGGAAGAAATCAAGGCCGAGGAGGCAAAGTACAGAGACCTGGCAGCGCTGGAGCCAAAGCTTGCAGCGGCAGAGGCTCAAGCAGAGGAGCTGCGGCTCCGCATAGAGGAATCCCAGGCCAAAGCCACGGCCTGCGCCGAAGAGCTCGAAGCGGTTTACAATGAGATTTCTTCCCTAAAGGAATCGCATATGGCGATTGCAGAGGCTAAGATAGGCCTAAAAGAAGCCAATGCAAAAGCCGAAAGTTTACCCCGGGCTAAGGCTGCTATGGCTACAGCGAAGGCACTGGAGCCGAGAATCGCAGCGCTGGAAAATGAAGTGGAGCAGCTAAGGGCCAAGGCGGAAGAGCTTGCCGAAGAACGGGATAGGTTGGCAGTGGCTATCCAGCCCATCACAGCAGACCTGAACGGCCTCACAGCGCAGCGGAAGGCAGTCGCCTCCCTCATGAGCACCCTTTCCGCCAGCAAGGGCGGAGTACAAGCCAAGCTTGATGCGGTAGCAGAGGCGGAAGCCCAAGCCAAGGACTACCGCGAGCAAATCACGAGCATCGCCCGCAAGCTGAACGACTACCAAGTGCTATACCAGGCTTTCGGGCTGGACGGAATCCAGTACATGATTGTAAAAGGCGTAATCCCGGAGATTACACACCGGGCCAACGACATTCTTTACTCAATGACTGGCGGCCGGATGGCTGTAGACATCCGAACGGAAAAGGAGCAGAAAAGCACCAAGCAAATCGTGAACTCCCTCGAAGTATGGATTAACAGCCTCTCAGGCGGGAGCCGTCCATACCAAAGCCACAGCGGCGGCGAAAAGGTAAAGATTTCCCTCGCTGTAACGCTGGGGCTGGCGGACATCAAAGCCCGCAGGGCCGGCGTCCAGCTCGGGATGCTTTTCATAGATGAGCCCCCCTTCCTCGATTCAGATGGGACAGAGGCTTATGCCGACGCACTTGCCAGCATGGCAGCCAGAAACCCTGCGATGAGGATTTTGGCCATCAGCCATGACCCCACCATGGTTGCGAGGTTCCCTCAAAACATCACGGTCGAAGCAGGGGAAAACGGCAGCAAAGTCGAAATGTCATAATTTGAAAAAGTTCAGGAGGGGTACCTGTTGGATAAATCCAAAAGCTTTAGCTTATTTAAAGACTACCTTGAGTATATGGAAGGAATGTCTGATGAAGATTTAGGGAAAGCCATGCGGGCTGTGTGGCTTTATGAAAACGGCATGGAACTCCCCGAACTTTCTGGAATGGCATGGATGCTATTCACCACAATTCGGCGCGATTTGGACAGAGCCCACGCTATAAGCCAAGTTAGAAGCGAGAACGGCGCTAAGGGAGGGAAATCTAAAGCAGAAGCCTCTGATGAAGAAGCGCCTGTAAGCAAAGAGGAAGCAAACTCTAGCAAACACTTAGCAAACGCAAGCAAAAGGGAAGCAAACTCTAGCAAACCTTCCCTACATAAGACATTAGACATAGACAAAGATATAACCCCCCCTACCCCCCTAGGGGGGGATGAGGGGGGTGGTACGCCATTCGAACGCTTTTGGGAGGCCTACCCAAAGAAGGTCAGAAAAGCCGCCGCGCGGCGAGCATGTGATATTGTCAAGATTAGTTGACACATTTATCTCAAAGATATCACTGACTATG
>ERZ1643249.3645-NODE-3645-length-13434-cov-13.098961_pt1 | contig 13434 bp, 13 predicted proteins | sample MGYA00579263_ERZ1643249 | MGnify/ENA primary metagenome ERZ1643249 (study PRJEB29033, sample SAMEA4952264) | chicken gut metagenome | biome: Broiler Chicken; feature: Gastrointestinal Tract; material: Caecum | place: Ireland | collected 2018 | study: Broiler...
GCCGGTGATCCGGCACAGCTCATCGATCCAGATACCGGTGAGATCACGGAGGCATATGTAAGAAACAGGCAGTAAGCAAAATCCAACGCCGAAACAAAGTACCGTCCAACAAAGCATAATACAATCAGGAGAATTGACACAATATTCTTATTCACGTTTTCTAGGTAACCATCAATTTTTTCTAGCAGGTTATATTTATAGCTCATAAAACCGACTGAGACACACGGGAACCAATGTTTTAGGTTATTAAATAATATTTCAATCTCGCTACTTAACGGCATTTTTTTCAAAATTGCAAAGACTGCAATTGGGAGTATTACACCAAACACTACTCCAATTTCTACATTCCTGCTCATGAGTTTTTGCAAAGGAACCATTACGAGAATGGAAACGCAATAAAATGGAACATACCATGCAAAAATCATCACAGAGCTACTTAACCCCAGTAGTTCTTTTAGAATCGTTTGTGCGGATAATGAATATCCACATACTGTCCCTGCAATAATGAATGCAGGAATTGCCACACACCAATAATTCAGCAGTAACTTTTTAATTTTCAAAAGTGCTTCTTTCCATGAGACAGTTTTGAAAGCGAATGTCCAACCATTTATAAACGCAAAAATGCAAACACATAGCTTTGTTGGTGAATTAAACAGCGATGCAAATCTTAAATTGGGCTCGTACCCCCCCACTAATAATCCATGCTGGGAATGTATAGAAATGATGTACAAGCATCAATAGAATTGCAAAGCCTTTAATTATATAACTTTGTTCTTTACTTATAATATTGTTTTCCATTTTACAATTCCATCTCACATCTATCCAATACAGCAGCAATTACCTGATCCATGTCGTAATACTTATACTCGCCAAGACGACCGCCAAAAATCACCTTGTTTTCTGCATCTGCCAACTTCTTATACTCAGAATAAAGTAAACCATTCTTGGCATCGTTGACCGGGTAGTATGGCTCATCGCCGGGTTTCCACTCGCTACTATACTCGCGGCTGATGATAGTCTTCGGCAGATCATTACCGTTCTCATCCTTACCGAACTCAAACCATTTATGCTCAATAATGCGGGTCCACGGTGTCTCGCGATCGGTGTAATTAACCGCAGCGTTACCTTGGAAGTTTGGCTTATCCAAAGTTTCCGTTTCAAAACGGACAGAACGATATTCCAGCGTACCCAGCTTATAATCGAAGTAAGCATCAATCGGTCCAGTGTATACAACCTTGTCAGCCAATGCATCAAACTCAGCCTTATTTTCCAGATAGTCTGTGTTCAAACGAACCTCAATACCATCCAGTAGATTAGCAATCATCTTGGTATAACCACCAACAGGAATGCCCTGATAAAGTGCATTAAAGTAATTGTTATCAAAAGTCAGACGAACTGGAAGACGCTTGATAATAAAGGACGGCAACTCTTTGCAGTCACGCCCCCACTGCTTTTCAGTATATCCCTTGATGAGCTTTTCATAGATGTCACGACCAACGAGAGAAATAGCCTGCTCTTCAAGGTTTTTGGGCTCACCAGTAATCTCTTTTCGTTGCTCCTCAATTTTTGCAGCAGCCTCCTCCGGTGTCACAACACCCCACATCTTGTTGAAAGTATACATATTAAATGGGAGGGAGTACAGCTCACCCTTATAATTAGCTACAGGCGAGTTGGTAAAACGGTTAAATTCCGCAAATTGCGTGATATAGTTCCAAACCTTTTTATTGTTGGTATGGAAAATATGTGCTCCATATTTATGGACATTGATACCCTCAATATTTTCAGTGTAAATATTACCCGCAATATTCGGACGCTTGTCTACAACCAAAACAGATTTTCCATGACTTTTGGCTTCATGTGCAAAAATGGCTCCGTAAAGGCCAGAGCCTACTACTAAATAATCATATTTCATACTCTTTCCTTTCATTTAACTAATTATTATTTCTTGATAATTCGTCCAAGCATCTGATTCTCTATTTCTATAACAAGAGGCTCTTTTACAATTGTTAAAATTAAAAAGTATACGCCAAAAAAGACAATTGCAGAAGTGCACAAAGTCATAAAGCTTCCCCACTGCATTCTCTTTATTAAAACTGCAAGAATCCCTCCAATTAAAACAGAACTGCCAATTGCAACATAATGTACTTGCCGATAGGCGTTCTTAATAATGCCTCTGAGCGCAATGTACTGAACAATAAAAACACTGACCTCTGCTGCTAAGGTTCCAATTGCTGCCCCCGTAGACGCCATCTTGGGAATCAAAATTGCATTTAGGATAACATCCACAATCATTCCAGCAATTTCTGAATAAAGAACTACTTTTTCTTTTCCAAGAGGCACTAACATTTGTATTCCCATTATGTTCGTCAGGCCAATAAAAAGTAAAGTTGGCATTATAACCTGCATCGGAATAATGGCACCGGCATAAGCATCACCCGATAAGAAGTAAACGCCTTCTTTTGCAAATAGCATAAAATAAACCATCATTGGTGTTGTAATCAAAAACACGAAATTAATCGCTTTTTTTGTAATGCGGTAAAATTCATCCATCATATTATGCTCGACATAGTATGACGCTCTTGGTAAAAGAACCACACCTAATGATGTGACAATACTCACGAGAATCGTCTTTATTTTTACCGCTGCATTATAATATCCCACATCAGCATCCGTACGAATAAATCCAAGCATTACAGTATCCAGATGTGTATATATGGTCGTTGCACAGGACATCGCAAAGAAAATAACAATTGCTTTTAAGTGTCTCTTAAAATTATAGTGACCAACCGGTTTAATATTGATATAACGATGTACATGAAAGAAGTTGAAAATGTTTGAGGCGGATGATGCCAAAATGGAAATTCCACCATAAATCACATAATCGCTCTGTTCATGTACCATCAGGAACATCGCAACAATTGCAATGAATTTAAAAATGATCGAGCGAACAGTAATATAAGTATACTGTTCAAGTGCTTTATACAGCCACTCCATTCCGATGGCATTAAAAAAGATCGTCAAGCCAATAATTAAAAACAGTTCTTTATCTTGTCGAAATCTTGGGACATAGTGTATTGCTGCAAAATAAATAACATACGCCATCACGCTCATCACAAGGTTGATAATGAACAATTCTTGAACCATTTTTGAGAGTTCTTCCCGATTATCACGTACTTTTGCACATGCCCGAATGCCGTATGTTGGAATTCCCAACTGTGCAAAAAGCGTAAAATAAGATACTATCGAAGTCGCAAATGAAACCTTTCCAGTGCCAACGGGCAATAGAATTCGTGAAACATACGGAAATGTGATCAGTGGAAAAATGAACTGCGACATCGTAAGAATTGCATTCATTACAAAATTTAATTTAAGAGACTTTTGTTTTCCCATTGCCTTTCCGTTATTCTCCTTTTCTATGTGCATATTCAATCTTCGGATTAAAGAAAAATCCAGAAATAGTTCCTTTGCACGTCACCCAAACTCTTTTTGCTTTGTGATCCGGTGCTTCTCTGAGAATATTTTTGATTCGCCCAGCAATCACACGCAACCGATGACCTACTTTTCCATTCTTCCGCGCGATGTACATACCATTCCTTGCCTGATAAAAAAATCTTTCTATTCTTGTTTCATCTGCTGAAACCACATCTGCGCCTTTATTGGACGGTGCCTTATGCACAATAACACTATCAAAATCCAAATATGCGGGAGCCAGCTTTCTTAATCTTGCTGTATATTCCTGATCGTCTCCATAAATAAAGAACTCGGAAATAGGTAATCCAGCCGTTTCAGCATATTTCAAATTGACAAAACAACCAACAAATGAACAGGTGTCAATCAATAATAATTTATTTCTTCTGATCATGTCCAACCCCAGTCCTAGTCTGGAGTTGTACTGAAAATCAGGAACATTCATGTCAAACAGATTCCCATCTGTCCAGTACACCAATGAGGCTAGATAGGAGAACTCACCTTTTATTGCCTGCCCTTTATTCACAAGGCTCATCAGCGCATCTTTCTCTGGAATCGAATCGTCATCCATAATCCATGCATACTGATAGCCGAGCTCTATTGCTTTTTTTAGTCCAAATGCAAAACCACCCGCACCACCAAGATTCTCCCCTGTGTTATAATATTTTATTCTCTCATCGTGAACTGTGGAGACCATTTCTCCCGTACCATCATTGCTGTTGTTATCAATAATCAGAATATCATGCCTTTCAAAAGTTTGATTTAAAAGTGCTCTTATATTCTCTTCCAACAATTTCTTTCTATTGTATGTCACTATAACTTCTACATACTTATTCATAATATACCTCACCTTGCTTTTCTACCTTTTTTTTGGCTGTTTATCATTTCAACACATGCAATGGAAACTATAATAAACGGATTATATCTAAAAGACAATAATTGCGGATCTGTTATACAATGAATTAGAAATAGCGAGCACCCCAAACACACATATATATTTCTAGTCATAACGCTATAACATTGTACTACCATCATTGCCACACACAACACAATAAGCATTATTATTCCATACCTTACTAAAACTTGCAAATAAGATGAATCAACGTAGAAATAATCCATCCCGGATACCTTCGTTCCGTCAGTTCCTGTAAGCCATGTAATGGGCTGACCAAATAATGAAATGCCATATGTTTCTATTGCTATTTTGCCAAAATAAGGTCTATTTGAGAGTGCCACATTTGCTGCCACATACATCGGTTCGTTATAGTGTTCAATATAAAGATACTGTGCTAAAATAGTTATAGCCGCACTTGCAAAAGGAAAAACCTCAAGAATACGTTTGAAAACTTTTCCTCCGAATAATACCTGCTTTACTTTTTCGATGTTAAATAAATAATATAAAAAAATTCCAGCATTGATAATAATAAACACCGCTAATGTATCTGTCATTTTATAAAACCATACATTCACAATCTCTATTAAAATCCATTCCCTTAATTTAATATGTTTTTTTCTACTTGCAATGTACGCTAAAACTGTATGTAAAAACAGATTTGGCCCGAATGTAGCAAAATAAAAGCCCAAATAGGCTCTTCCTCCTCTTACTTCAGAAGGAATAGCCCCGATAAACCATGCTGCAATTACCAATACAATTCCCACGGAAGCACTAATATAATATGTTTTTATTACATCTTCTGGTTTTGACTTCGAACAATACAACATAAATATAACAATATATATTAAATCGCTATCGGCTTGATTAAAAAATATATTTCCTAAAATTAAAAGGGCAATTAATCCCCACATCACCAAGTTTTGAATGTTAAATTTTGAATTCTTCAAAAAGAGCAAAGCTGGAACAATCACAGCTATAAATCTTAATCCCGTGCATAGTATTGAAAGAATCGAAGATGACGCAGGAAGATATGACTGTCCAATAACAAATACAAAAACACATATTCCATAGCATATAGTTGTTATATCATTTATTTTTATCTTTAAATTTATTTTATTAATCATGTATCTAATCCATCGTTACGTGCCATATACTCTTGCACCTTACAAGTTCCTTTCACAAAAGTATTAGTTGATTTTATCAGGGAGAACTAACCAGTCCCCTATTTTTTTGTCCCATTCATTAGATGTGAACCGTCCTAACCCTGCCGCAGGATAAAATGTCATTTCGCCAAAATATATTTTTCCATCAACATCGTAAAAGTCAACTCTAACAAACGGATAATCGCTTGCCAACTTTTCCGCAATACGCTTCATTTCATTTAGAACAGGTTCCTCAATTTCTAAATGTTTCTGATTATTTGGTGGACATACTATCTCTCCAAATTCTAGTAATTCTCCATTTTCTGTATAATAGTTTGCGCAATGTTTTGTAAATCTATCAAAATCAACTTTAAAGCACTTGATTTTTCCATTAAAGCAGAAGAACTTGTAATCTTTTAAATCCAAACTTCTTGTATCTTCCATATATTTTTCTGCAATAATTCTAGGTTTTACATTTTTGTAAGGCCATTCTCTGCACCAAAGATAATAATTATTAGCCAATGATTTTTCAATCTTTGCCTTTGCTTCTCCTAAATTCAGTTTTGATTTATCTTTGCAAACAACTAATCCTCCCGAATCATGTGTACATTTCAAAACAAATTGATCTGGAAGTTCATCAAAGTTGATATCTTCAAATTTATTCCACACTCCGATCGTCGGGATAATATACTGCTCTCCTATTTTATCCGCAATATACTTTTTCACTTCATACTTATCAACCAGCTTAATAAGATCTGGCCTTCTGTAATACAACTTAAGCCAATTCAATTTTTCGTTGAACGTCTTCGGATTTTTAAAGTCAATGAATTTTCCAAACTCTGCATAATAAAAGATCTGCAAATATGGTTTGTCCGGCATCCAATTTAGCAACCTGTGGTTCACGAAATAGCCAGCCACACGCCGCAAGCCATGTTTTTTTTCACTCATCTTACCTATTCTCCTCCACATAATCCAAAAGTCTCTGCATTTTTTCCAACGCTTTTTCAGACGAATACTCTTCTAGTAAACACTGCCTTGCTCGTTTTCCACACTCTGCCATCTGTTCGGGATTTGCAATGGCCCATTCCATTTTATTCTTTAAATCGTCAACATTGTTCGTCTGAAACAGAAGCCCATTTTCAAATGGTTTGATTAAACTTCTAGGACCGGTTTTACAATCGCTGGATATACATGGAACGCCGAAGGCCATTGCTTCCATCAGTGCATTTGGCATTCCCTCATAATCAGATGTCATCATGAATACATCTGCTGCTTGCAGTTGTTTCTCAATGCTCTGACTTCTCCCACATAGAAAAACATTATTGGAAAGTCTATATTCCTTGATTAGGCTTTCCAGGTATTCCTTTTGATTTCCCTCGCCGAAAATATCCAGTGTAATTTCAGGTTTTATCTTCGTAACGTCCGCCATAGCTTTCAAAAGAAGCGGATAATTTTTTTGCTCATGAAGTCTTCCTACTGCAATTAACTTGGAAATTTTTCTACTATAATTTTCTTTATGATTATCAATAAACTTTGCTGAAATAGGATTGGGAACAACAAAGCACTTTTTTCTTAAATCGTCCGAGAAATATTCCGATTGTTCTTCATTTTGAACCATAATGGCACAAGATTTCTTGGCCAAGTAATCGCGAAAATTTCTTGACATTCTTTTTTCTGGCATTGTCCAAGGATTATTTCTGATGGTCAAAACAAACGGGATTTTCATTCCAATAATTGCAAACCAGGACACATACAGAACTGTTCCAACAAATGGTACGATCACATCCGGCTGAATATCCTTGATGATTTTTCTCATATCAAAGATTCGCATTCCCTTTGTCACAAGGCTATCTTTTCTCTGTGGCATCTCGTGGATTCGTACCTTTTCCGAAATAGAATAATCTCGATCGGTTGTTTTATATGTAATAATATGAACGTCTTCGCCAACATCAGCCAATAAGCCAGATAAAACTGAAACCACTCTTTCGGCTCCACCTCCTGTAAGGCTCCTAATTGTAAATAATATTTTCATTCTATCTCCTGTTCCGCTTTTTTGATTCGCTTTACATATTTCTTAAGAGTTCAACCCACTGGTTTATAATTGCGGCTGTATTGAAACGATCCAAATCCTTTTTTGTTTTTGACGCAAATTGCTTTAGCAACGTTTCATTTTTCATCAGTTTTATCGCACAATCTGCGAACTGCTGAACATTTCCTTCTTCTACTAGGTATCCATTGATACCATTATTAATCGTTTCTTCAGGTCCTTCCTTACAACGAAAGCTAACAGCCGGGAGTCCTGTTGCCATTGCTTCCATCAGAACTAACACGAATCCCTCATAACGTGAGGATAAAAAGAACAACGACGATTCCATATATTCTTTATGAATATCATCAGAAAAACCTTTTAGTTTTATGTTTCTAAGACCCAATTCATCAATCTTTCCTTGAAGTTCCTTTTGAAGCGGTCCTTGCCCATAGATATCCAACTTCCAGTCTGGGACTTCTTTTTCAATCAGGGACCACGCATCAATCAGCATATCAAAGCCCTTTTGTCTGTTCAAACGTCCTACTGCTATCGCTCGTTTCTGCGTCAGCGGTGCGCTTTCTCTTGCGTCAACCGCGATTGGGTTATAAATATATGTCACATTTTTGCAATGCTTATAATGTGTTAAGTAGTTATTGAGATCATTCTTTCCTAATACCACGACACAATCAGCATGCTCCGCCGCCAACTTCCTGGCATATTTGACCATTTTATTTGGATTTATATAGTAGTTAAAATGTTCCCATGCGATACATTTACAGAGCTTTTTTATCTGCAAAGGAATCAAATAAAGGTATAACGCCACATCGACAGCTATCATGACATCAATCTGCTCTTCTTTTATATATTTAATTAGCTGCTTCTCAACATGAATCTTTCTCAAAATCGGATTCACACACTTTTCACCATTCAGCGAATGAAGTCTTACATTTTTACTTATCTCAAATTTGCATGAGTTACCATGTTGACAACTTATGATTGTCACATCATAAGTTTTTTTCACCAATTCATTTGCAATGACGGACGTAACTCTCTCAGTACCTCCGCCATTTTCAAAATTCATTATTAAGAATCCTATCTTTTTATTCATATTTATATATAACTCCAAACTCTAATCTAATCGACGCAAGATGTATTTCTTTATGAAAATTTTTGCTGGTATCAAGTAATATTTAATTTTTCGCACCAGAGCATTTCCTGTATACCAACTGGCCGCATAGTGATGAATGGAATGTGTATTTTCAGTAATCGTTAGTTTATTCGTTCCCATTTTTAGCGGACAGAAATAATCCGTTGGATAAACTGTTACGTTTTGTATTTTCTGTATCTTATTCTCAACTGCCAATCCTTTTTCTTTTAGCAGGTTTGTTGTAATTCTAACACAAATCGGCGGTTTAAATGTTCCGTCCTCTTGAATGAAATTTTGTTCTTCATATGGTTTCATATTTTCACGTAAGAATGGATGTTTTGGTTCAGCACCAAACCCAAGACCTGTATTTACAGTACCAACTTGCTCCATTCCCATGTAACAATTGTTTTGCAACAAGCCATCCAAACCATGTACCAGCTCCACATCCGCATCAAGATAAATACCACCATGTTCATAGATAATATCTAATCTGGCGTAATCTGTAAGAAAAGCCCATTTTTTATTCTGATAAGCCAGTTCTACGTAAGTATTTTTATGTACATCATAGTTGGACTCATCCCAACGAATCAACTCGTAATCAGGGCAATATTTTTTCCAGCTTTCAATATAGCGTTTTACATCTTCTGGTAATGGATTTCCTCCAAACCAGCAGTAATGGATTTTTTTCGGAATCATTTTTCCTCCTCCATCATCTTTTCCACTAATTTTTCAAGTTCCTTGTTAAAACGTTCATTGTTGCTGCTCATACCATGTCCCATGCCAGCAACAATCTGATCATAGTTCGTTATGATATCTCCCAATGTTTCAATATCTTCTACCGGAATAATCGTTCCCATTCTCTGAGCCACGTTTCTCGCAAACTCCACCTGATGATCGTTCACATGCTCATTGAACTGATGCTGACGCGGCACAACAATAGGAGTCTTACCTATCTGTAGTGGCATGATAAAACTTGCCGGGCCACCGTGAGTGATTACAATATGGGCGTCGGACACATTTTTCACCATCTGCTGATATGGAATCAGCTTACTCCACTGACAGTATTTCGGCTCGTATGTACTAAAACCAGTCTGGATAATTACATCTTCGTTTATAATGCCGTCTTTCTTTAATTCATCTATTTTCTGTATCAGCCGATTAAATGGCTGCTCATGTGTTCCTACCGTCACAAAAATCATTTTCTCACCTCTCAGGCGTTTTCTTCTATAGCTATATGTCTTATTATTTTTGCTGGATTCCCTGCAACAACAACATTAGATGGTACATCTTTGACCACAATAGAACCTGCTCCAATAATTACATTATCTCCAATGGTTACATGGCCAATAATGCATGAGTTAGAACCGATATTCACATTGTTTCCAATAATAGGGCTGCCCCCCCCAGACCATTATTACCAATAATTATATTATTTCTTATTATGCAATCATTTCCAATAATTGTCCTTGGATTAACAACGCTACCTCTTGCACCATGTACAATTGAAAGATTTTCTCCAACTTGCGTTTGAGGCGAAAATTCAAACCCCAAAATGAAATGACAATAAAAATTAAAAATTCTCCTCCAAAATTTTCCTGCATTCTTGCTTTTTGATTTTCTTAGCAAATTACAAAATATCTTTTCTCTTGCGCCGTTCATATTCTTACCTCCGAAACAAGTTCCTTTCAGAATATACTTCCCAGATTAACCGCTTTCGGATAAACCTTTTTCTGCTCTTCCCACTGCACAACAAACTTGTCCACAATGGGGTAAACCATCTTTCCTGTCATTGTCGGTTTATCAATTCGATCAAAAACCTCGATGTAGACCAACTTTGTGCCCATCATTTTACCAATATAAAAAAACGGGACCGCAACTGCTGCACCGCAGGAAATAATCAAGTCTGGCTTTTCCTTATGTAACACATTCCATGCAATCTTGGTATTCTTAATAAGAGCCTTTAGACTCCGGTTTGTCGGATAATAACAAGGATACATTTTTTCACCTTCGAGCAGGCTTCTTGCATCCTCCTTATCAAACGTAACCCAAAAATGATCCTTGTTTTTCCAAAATGGCTTTAACATATAAAGGTGGGTTAAATGACCGCCAGATGAACCCACCAAGCATACCTTTATATTTTCTTTATTTTTCATCTGACTCTCTCCTCTAATTTTCCTTGATCTTGCTTAATCTCTCTGGAAAATATCTCTGGTATAGACTTTCTCTTTCACATCATCCAAGCACTTGTCATAGCGGTTCGCAATGATGGCCTGACTCTGCTTCTTGAACTCATCCAGGTCATTAACTACCTTACTACCAAAGAAAGTATCCCCGTCTTTCAGGGTCGGCTCGTAGATGATGACAGTTGCGCCTTTTGCCTTGATACGCTTCATGACACCTTGAATGGAACTCTGACGGAAGTTGTCGCTGTTACTCTTCATAGTCAGACGATAAACGCCTACAACAACTTCTTTCTCCTTGCTCTCATCCCAGCTGTCATTTGCTTCATAAGCACCAGCAATCTCCAAAACACGGTCGGCGATGAAGTCTTTACGAGTTCTGTTACTCTCTACAATAGCCTCGATCAGGTTTTCCGGTACATCGGCGTAGTTCGCCAGCAGCTGCTTGGTGTCTTTCGGCAGACAGTATCCGCCGTAGCCAAAGGACGGATTGTTATAATGAGTACCAATACGAGGATCCAGGCAAACACCATTGATGATCTGCTGAGTGTTCAGCCCCTTCATCTCAGCATAGGTATCCAGTTCGTTGAAGTAGCTGACACGCAGTGCCAGATAGGTGTTGGCGAACAGCTTAACTGCCTCTGCTTCAGTAAAGCCCATAAACAGAGTGTCAATGTTCTCTTTAATTGCGCCTTCCTGCAGCAGTTCTGCAAAAGTGTGTGCAGCCTTCACCAGACGGGCATTGTCAACATCAGTACCGACGATGATACGAGAAGGATAAAGGTTGTCATACAGAGCTTTGCTTTCTCTTAAGAATTCCGGGCTAAAGATGATATTGTCACAGTGGAACTTTTCACGAACATTTGCAGTATATCCAACTGGAATGGTGCTCTTGATAACCATGATAGCTTCCGGATTGTATTCGATAACCAGCTTGATTACAGCTTCGACTGCACTGGTGTCAAAAAAGTTCTTCTTGCTATCGTAGTTGGTAGGTGCAGCAATTACGACAAAATCAGCATCACTGTATGCTTCCTTTGCATCCAGAGTTGCGGTCAAATCCAACTCTTTTTCTGCCAGATACTTTTCAATATATTCGTCCTGAATTGGGGACTTCTTATTATTGATCAGCTCCACTTTCTCAGGGATGATATCCACAGCAGTCACCTTGTGGTGCTGAGATAACAATGTGGCAATAGACAAACCAACATAACCAGTGCCAGCCACAGCAATCTTTAAATCCTTAAACTCTCTCATTTTTTAACCCTCTAATTTTCTTTATCATAGAATTTACACTGCATGATTTATATAATCCTTCGTTGCATCATCCGCATGTTTTACAATGCATGGATTCCCAAAAACAATAGAATGGTCCGGAATATCGCAGTTAATATAGGTATTTGGAGCTATAAGTACATCATTGCCAATTACAACATTACCAACAATTGTTGCATTTACTCCAATCCAAACATTATTTCCAATACAAGGTGTTCCTTTTCTTTTTCCACGATTTTCCTGACCAATCGTAACTCCCTTGTGAATATTAACATTGTTACCAATTATTGCTTTCGCATTAATTGTGATCCCATATGGATGTCCAACATAAAACCCATAGCCAATTTCATTATCAACAGAAAACTCAATTCCCTTTTTCTTGGTAGAAATCTCAAACAATTTCTTGTATATTTTATGAAGAAAGGGATTTTTACTCATTTGTGCTTTACGATAAAACTGCAAAAAACGGGGTATCCCCCCCAGAATATCTCTGCTTATCAAGTTCCAAGATATTTTCCATAAATTCTATCCCTCTAATTTTCCTTATTTATAAAACTCAGCGTACCACTCAGCGAAGTTCCTCAGACCAGTTCTCAGGCTGGTGCTCGGCTTGTATCCGAAGTCACGCTCCAGTGCGCTGGTATCTGCATAGGTCACAGGCACATCACCCGGCTGCATCGGAACAAGTTCCTTGTGTGCCTCGAAGTCATAATCTTCCGGCAGAACTTTTGCTCTTACTAACTCCTCACTCAGAATCTGCACGAAGTCCAGCAGATTCTCCGGATTCTGATTGCCAATGTTGTAAACTGCATACGGCGGAATCGGCAGCCCATCTTCACCGTTCTTCTTGTCCGGTGCTTTCTTCATCACACGGACAACACCCTCAACGATGTCATCCACATAAGTAAAATCACGCTTGCAGTTGCCATAGTTGAAGATTTTGATAGTTTCGCCCTTCACCAGCTTGTTGGTGAATCCGAAGTAAGCCATGTCAGGACGGCCTGCCGGACCATACACGGTGAAGAATCGCAGACCAGTGGACGGAATGTTGTAGAGCTTGGAGTAGGCGTGTGCCATCAACTCATTAGACTTCTTGGTTGCTGCGTACAGTGAAACAGGATTGTCCACCTTGTCGTCAGTGCTATACGGAACCTTTTTATTGGAACCATAAACGCTGGAAGAAGAAGCATACACCAGATGCTCCAGACTCTCGCAATGACGGCAGGCTTCGAGGATATTAAAAAAGCCGACCAAGTTAGATTCCACATAAGCATCCGGGTTGGTGATGGAGTAACGCA
>ERZ1643249.3647-NODE-3647-length-13431-cov-9.816163_pt1 | contig 13431 bp, 15 predicted proteins | sample MGYA00579263_ERZ1643249 | MGnify/ENA primary metagenome ERZ1643249 (study PRJEB29033, sample SAMEA4952264) | chicken gut metagenome | biome: Broiler Chicken; feature: Gastrointestinal Tract; material: Caecum | place: Ireland | collected 2018 | study: Broiler...
CTTGTTTCATTAATTCTAAAAAGTCTGCTGAAACATTAGCTCTATCTTGCATAAGAACTAAATGTAATCTTTCCTTAGCAGCTTCTTTTGAATTTGGTATTGATTTCTCCTCTTTTTTCCTTATTTTATTAAAGAATTTCATTATGCTTTCAAACATTATTAAATTTCCCTCCAACTTTTGTATTATGATCTTCTAAATAATCTTTTTAGTCTTGCAAAAAATCCTTTTTCCCTTCCTGGTATAGTTACTTCTATCTTTTCACCTAACACTCTTTTTGCTATTTCTATATATGCTTTTCCTGATGGCGCTCTTCTATTTTGTATTACAGGTTCTCCTTTATTTGTTTGTGTTATTATGTATTCATCATCTGGTACCACACCAATTAAGTCTATTGATAATAAATCTACTATATCATCAACATCCATCATTTCGCCTTTTCTTACCATATTAGGTCTTATTCTATTAATTACTAATTCTGGATTTTTTATTTCAGATGATTCTAATAAACCTATTATCCTATCAGCATCTCTTATTGCTGATATTTCTGCTGTTGTTACTACAATTGCTCTATCAGCTCCAGCAATTGCATTTTTAAATCCTTGCTCAATTCCAGCAGGACAATCTATTAATATGTAATCAAATTCTTCTTTTAATGTATTTACTAACTTTCTCATTTGCTCTTCATTTACTGCGCTTTTATCTCTAGTTTGGGCAGCTGGTAATAGGTATAATTCTTTAAATCTTTTATCTTTTATTAAAGCTTGTCTTAATCTACATTTTTCTTCTACAACATCAACTATATCATATACTATTCTATTTTCTAATCCCATAACAACGTCTAAATTACGTAGTCCTATATCTGTATCTATTAAAACTACTTTTTTACCTTCTAATGCTAGACTGGAACCTAAATTTGCTGTTGTAGTTGTCTTTCCTACTCCACCTTTGCCTGATGTTATAACAATTACTTCTCCCATAATTTTCCTCCTTAGGGTTTAAAAACACATATTTTTGATGCTTATATAATATAACGAAATCCATTAAATGTCAATGATATTTAATACTAAAATTACAAAAATATTGCTAAAATATTACAATTTTGTTACATTTTTGTATCTTTGCATTTTTTTACTATATAAAATCCTATTAAACTATAAGTTGCGTAAGTAATATAAAATTGATTTTTCCTATCTAAGTTGTTTTTTGTTGAATAGAGAAAATTTGATTTCTCCTATTCAATAAAAAAATTTCAAACAATAATCTTATCATTTGAAATTTTTTAGATTTAATTCTATTGTATTTTCCAAGCTGTACTTACAGAACTTCCGATCTATTCCATCTCCTCCTAATATACTAACTCCAGCCTCTAATGAAACTACTGGACGAACACCTGCATATCCCATATTAGTATATTCATAACTAATATACAATCCATTATTACTGTCAGTATTTACCTGTCCATTACTTACTTTAGATATTCCAAAATACACGTAACCTGCACCTGTAATAGTATATTGTGATGCTAACCAATAGTCTTGTCCGTCTGATGTTCTTGAAAATAACATCTCATATTCTTTACTATTAGTCTTTATTCCTACTGGTTGACCATCTTTGCTTGTTGTTAATGTCTCTGGGTAATAACTATATTTTGTGCTTGTATATATCTTTTTCTCTGTTGTTGCCAATGATTTCCAAATACTGTAATCTTGATCATAATATCTAAATAAACCTGATGTTTTCGAATCTTCATTTGCTCCATTTCCATTTTTTGTTCCTACATAACTTATGTTTCCTTCATTTTTAGTATAAGTTACTTCATTACCATATTCAGATATTTTGCCTGCACCATATACAGTTCCATTTCCTGTTTGTGTTGGATCATATTTTGTTATTTTATTTATATCATCTATATTTATACTTCTTGCACCAGTTGCACCTTTTCCTTTTCCATACATTTTACATATATCATTTAATTCATCTGGACCATATTGGTATCCTGTTTGTCCTTTCAAATAAAAATATCCATTACTAGTAGTCTTTACTGTATCTGCTGAAATTAATAATATTTGATTTGTATTTTCGTCTAAACCTAGCACTCTCCATCCATTAGTATTTGCTGATATACTAAATTCTTGTCCACCCATTCCATTACCTTTTTCTCTTTCTCCATCTCCCTTTGTAGTAGTACCTGCTGGTGATGTATATGTTCTGTCTTGTACTGTTCCATCTTCTTTCGTTTCTGTTATTTTATTACCTGTTTTATCTGTAGTTGGATCATAATTCACATAATCTCCTATTTTCAATTTTGTCTCTCCGTTTGTTATTACTGTAACTCCATCTTCTCCCTCTTCTGTATGCCATTGATCTAATGTTTTTACATTTACTTTTGTATTATCAGCTTCTGTATAATCAGTATAATACATTTTTATTTCATCATTTTGCTTAACTTTTATTCCTTCTACATAAAATATATTATTACTATTTTCATTGATTATATATATATCTGTTAAATCTGTTATATTAGTATAATTTCCAGACTTATACTTTTCATAATCTTGTCCATAATTTAAAGTTAATCCATCTAAAAGTTTTAATTCTATAATTAAAAACTTTCCTGTATCATTTGCTCCTATAACTCCACTTAAATTACTAGTATTTGTATATTCTGTCTCTGCTGGTAATTTTCCATATTGAGAATAATATGAAGAAACTTTATCCCTCAAGTTAGCTATATCATTTTGCATATTTGTTAAATTTCTAATATATATACTATCTTTTGCTGAATACACTATCATTCCAGTAATTGTTAATATTATTATTACTGCTATTGATAGTGCAATAAGTGTAATTCCCTTTTCTTGTTTTATCATTAGCACTTACCTCCACTTTTCTTTAGTATAGTTTACTATTAATTGACTTTATTTTCAATAGAATTTTTTAATTTTTCTTTAATTCAGTTAACTACTAATTACAATTCACAGTCTCAAACCATTTAGAGCTTTGTGATATATATTATATTCTAAGCGGGGATCGGGGAAACCGACGCACTACATAATGTTGATAAATCAATGATGACTTTGTAAGTCTTGACTTATAATCTTATAAATTTTTCTTCTATTTCTATATATCATATTCTCTTTAATTTGTAAAAGCCATAAAAATATTATAGCAAAAAATATCGCTACATTTTTCAAATATAAAACTGCTACACTACTAATCATTGTTAATATTATTAATATTATATATGATATATTATGTATGTACTTTTCAGCAATATATTTCCCCCTAAAAATATATATCAATCCTTTTAAAATTCTTCCTCCATCTAAGGGATAAATTGGTAATATGTTAAATATTATTAATACAATATTTGAAAAAATCATTAATAATCTATCATTGTTATTTATATTAAAACTATTAAAAACTATTAAAAATATTGTTATTAAAATATTGGTTAATGGCCCAGCTAATGCTATAAAAATTTTTTTAATTTCTAAATAATTTGCTTTTTTTATCTTATTATTATAATCATTTTTCCTTATACTAAAATCTATTGATACTCCAAATAGTTTTATATTAAATTTTTCTGGTTTCATTCCTAATAATATTCCTGCAATTAAATGTCCAAATTCATGAATAATAGCAAATAACATTATCATTGCATATATTTTTATTTGTTTTGTCAAAATAAATATAATAATTAATATAAATATTTTTAAATCGATTCTAAATCTCATCATTTCTCCTTTTATAGTTCTAAAATCTTCTGTGGATCTACTGTCCTTTCTTCTATTCTTATTTCAAAATGTAAATGAGGACCAGTTGAATTTCCTGTAGAACCTACTTCTGCTATTTCTTGCCCCTGTGTTACTTTATCTCCTTGATTTACATACATAGCATTGCAATGTGCATAAATGATGCTTACTTCTCCTATTTGTATTTTTATATGTTTTCCATAATCTCCTTGTTCAGACACTAACACCACTTCACCATCTGTTGCCGATTTGATTTTTGTTCCTGTCTGCGCAGCAATATCTGTTCCTGTATGATTTTTAGGAACAGATCCTGTTGCAGTTTCTCTAAATCCATAGCTAGAACTTATAGTCCCCTCTATTGGTTTTATGAAACTAGCTGTATTTTTTATATTAATTACATCTTGTTCTTCTTGAGACAAATTCATAACTTCAGCTTCATTCGTTTGTTCTTCACTATTTTCTTCTGCCCCTCCAATTCCATTTTCATTTTGATTTTCAATTTCAGTTTCATTTTCTTTATTTTCATTTTTTTGTTCTTCTTTTTGTAATATTCCCATTATATAATTTTTGGTATCTTCATATACTTTTTTTAAATCAATATCATAAGAAATTATTTCATTTACTTTATTTATAAAGTCTTCCGAAAAATTATATTTATTCTGTTGTATAGTATATATTATTAAATATATACTTATACAAACTATAAGTTGTATTATAATTTTTTTTAGTAATTTTATATCTTTTTTTTCACTTTTTTTACTTTCTGTTTCTGTTATTAATCCATTATTTTTTTGTCTTCTTTCATATATCTCTTCTGCTCGTCTAATCCTTTCTTCTACTGTCATTGTTCTTTCCATAAAAAAACACCTCTTCCTTAGTTTCTTGTTAATCTATATGTTTGGAAAAGGCGTTTTATTCCTATTTAATTATTAGTAATATGAATTGTAATAATATTACTATACTTGCTATATAAGCATATTTTTTTAATTTTTTATTTATTCTTGAATTTGATATAACTTCTTTTTCTGATTTGTCAACTTTTTCTACGTAATCTAATACTAGCATTTCAGCTTCTTTAATTGCATATTCTTCATCTTTTGTTTTATTGATATTCTCTTTTGAATTTCTTTCTATCTTTTGAAGTTTTCTCGCCATCTTAGTAGATTTAAATACTACATATGCCTCTTTAACAATATTTGATGGCAAATCTTTTAAAATAACCATGTTTTTTGAATTTATATCTTCCATTTTTTCCTCCTATCTATATATGTATTTATCTTAATTATTTCCATAATTTTGTATTTTATACATTTGACGTATTTACATAAAAATGATATAATATACATAGAGTACTTATGTACTTGAGTAGCTGTAAAAAAATGAGAATTTTTTCTCATTCCAATATTTTCAAGGAGGGAACTTTCATGAATAATGAAACAAAAAAAACAACAAAAATTATCGAGGAACAAATGTCAAAAGCCATAGCTCTTGATGGTACCAAAAGTCTTCGGGTAGAAAAATTAACAATAACATTTGAAGTAACTACAATAAAGGAAAAAGGAAAGAGTAGTACTCCAAAAGTTTCCAAAAAAAGGATTGGTGAAAAAGTTGAAACTTTAACCTTTCCGTTAAAAAAAGTAGATGAAAGTCTACTAAAAGAATATAGAGCAAAAGGAATTCCATCCTTTGTTCTAAAACTTAATGGAAAACTGTACCATACTACAATTCCAAAATCAACCAGTTTTGCATCTGCAAAGATACTTGGTGATCACTCTTGCTTAGTAATTTCATAGCTTCCTAAACTTCTTAATACATCATTTATATCTATTCCTATAGAGCTATATATATTCTGCAACAAATCACCTTCTTTTGATTTACTTTTTTTATTGTTTGGTAATGGTAGATTTAAATCTTCCATATACAATGTAGAATTTGCATATAATTCTTGTACTAAATCTGAATCATTTTTACTATATTCTCCAAAAAAATCATAATGAATATCACCTTGAGAATAGTAAATTGGTAATATCATCCACTTAAACAATTCCAAATCATGATGCCTTAAAATAATTTTACACATAGCCCCGATATCTTCGCCTTCAAAACCTTCTTTTGCTTGTTCTATTTCCTGCCATATATCTCCGGTTTTTCCTTTTTCTTTATCTTTATATAATCGATATGCTAATATAGACATAAGTTCAACTAATGTTTCGTCAACAATGATTTGTTTTTCTAATTGTTCATCCATTTTTCCCTCTTCCCATCCTATGTCTTCTATCTCTTTAGATGTTGCATCTTTATAATTATCTACTATTTTTTTAGACGTATCAATACTTCCTTTCAATATGTTTTGAGACGCATCTACATTGCTATAACCATATTCAGAAGAATTTTGCTCAAATTTATTGTTATTAAAGCTATAAGCTTTTTCATTTTCACCATCACGAATTACATCAAAAATTTCTAAATTCCTATCTGAATGAATCATTTCGTGCATAATTGAAACCAATAACTCACTATCTGGCTCTTTTTGTTTATAATCTTCTCTAATTAAAATTAAACCTCTGTGCTCTATTATCTTTTTTTCTTCTTCATCATATTTTGAATCTTGCAACATTGTTTCTAATTTTTCTGAACCAGGTCCAAGAAATTGCCCTGGTGCATCAATTACAGTTTTTGCCCACATTATAGGGCAATTAAGGTTTGAAGCATAAAAATCCCCATCAAACCCTATTATATTCACAAAATTTGCCAACCTTTTTTTTGCTTCATCTCTTATTTTTTCAATCTCCATAATTTCCTCCTTATATTCACTAGCAATATTATATTACATACAACTAGTTATCATAATCTTTTTCGATTTACATTTACAGCTTTCTGTTTATAAAAATTTTTTTTAAAATCATTGCTATATCAATTACAATAACTGGTATTAATATACAAAACATCCATACCATACTATTAAATTCAAATGCACTTTTAAAGTTTAAAATCAACAAACTCTTTAATGCTCTTGTCATTCCACACAATGGACAGCCAGGACATTGAAAATGACTAAAATATGCAAAGTAAATAAATGTAACAAATAATATAAAATAAATTATTAAACGTGCATTTTCAAAATCGTTATCATTAATTATTCTTTTTATTTTCATTCTTTTCTTTACCTGCCAAAATCATAATACTACCAACCAAGCTAATAATAGGAAATACTAAATATATCATATAGCAACATAAAACAGATGATAAATACAACATACATAATACTATAAATATTATAACACTTAATATTAACATTGATATTGAATACAATTTCATCAATTCTTTTTGTATTTTCCCTTTTAAAAATAGTATAGACAAGGCAATAAGAATTCCACTGTTCATTACTATTATCAAACTATCGACAACAGTTTCTGCATTAATATAAATGTTATTTCCTATGCTATTAAAATATAAAATTAGAATTATAAATCCAATGACATTTAATATATTTCCTACTAAACACAAAATTGTTCCTGTCCTTTTTATTTTCACATTCTTTCCCCCTTTTTACTTTCCTAATAATCTCGTTAATCTTTTACAATCAACCGATACAGTCCCACTATCATTTTCAACTTCTGTTGCTATTTCTTTTAATGAATCTGCTGTATAAGTTAAGTATCCTATTGGTAAATCCATAACTTTAGTTCCATCTAAATCTCCTAAATTTGTTTCTATTTCATTATTTTCCATTTTCCAAACTTCTCTAAAAGATTCTCTATCGCCTTGTTCGTTATCATATTCATACTCTATAATACAGTATTCCTTTAGCTTATTCATTTTTACATCTTTTATTTTAAAAGTATTTTTATATGTTATATCTTCCATTCTAGTGTTAGCCCACTTTATTAATATTTTTTCATCTTCATTTGGAGTATTATATAAATAAAAACTTAATCCTAATGAAATAGTCATAATTAATATTAAACTTATTATCCAAATTTTTTTTATCTTTTCCATTATATTATTTTCCTTTCACAATTTTTTCGTTATATTTTTTGGCATATTTTATAATTTTAAAAATTATACAGCACCTCCTTTTTTTATTCTTTAGATTTTCAAATAATAATTATTATTATAATTCAATTTACTACAATCTTTACAATACTAATCATAACAATATTTATTATTTAAACATTCTTTTTCAGTAATATTCTTTAAATTTTTAATCTTGTATATTCTCTTACAATTCCCCAATCGCTACAATATATTTATTTATTCTATATATAATTTTATAATAACTGTTTATTTTACATATTTAGCATTTATTTATTTTCTTTATTACTATTATTATACACTTCACTTTTAGCAGTATCAAGTATCTATGTAATTTATATTAAATAAAATTTTTATAATCAATTTGCAACATAAAAAAACTTCTCCTTTCTACTGAATTATTGTTTATAAATAATTTAAACAATAACCCAATAAATAGGAAAAGTTTATCACTTTTTTCTATTTATAGGTTTGTATGCGAATTTTTTACAAATTCTATATGTATTTTCATAGATTTTATAGATTTAGTAGTTATTTTTTCCAATCTTGTATTTCTTCCTCTTCTAAGTTTTACTAAACTCTTATGCACTCTTTAATTCAAGGCGTAATTTATCAGCTATCATTGCTATAAATTCGGAGTTTGTTGGCTTTCCTTTCGCTGCTGAGATTGTGTATCCAAAAATATTTTCAACTGCCTCTTGTTGACCTCTTCCCCATGCAACTTCAATAGCATGGCGGATTGCTCTTTCAACGCGACTCGGTGTTGTATTAAATTTATGTGCTATTTGTGGATATAAGCTTTTTGTTATTTGATTAATTACATCAATGTCATTTACTACCATAATTATAGCTTCTCTTAAATACTGATATCCTTTTATATGTGCAGGTACTCCAACCTCATGGATTATATTTGTTACTAATGCTTCTAAGTTCTCTGCAGTTTTTGTATTATCTGAAGAAATTTCTATATACTGTGGTTTTGATTCTCTTGATATAAAATTATTATTTGAATTTTGTGTTGCCGGCTTATAAAATTTAAACTCTCTAATTCTTTTTATTAACACCTCTATATCAAAAGGTTTCACAACATAATACTGTGCACCTAATTCTATAGCTCTTTGAGTTATTTTATCTTGACCTACTGCTGATAGCATTATGCAAATTGGCTTTTTTGCTATTTTTATTTTGTTAATATTCTCCAATACTCCCAAACCATCTAAATGTGGCATTATAACATCTAACAATATTACGTCTGGTACCGTATTCGCAATAATATCTATTACCTCTGTTCCATCCTTTGCTTTTGCAATAACCTCCATATCCTCTTGTGCATCTATGTATGATGCTAACGTCTCACTAAATTCTTGATTATCATCTGCTATTAAAACTGTAATCTTTTCTTTCATTTGTTCCTCCTCTATAAATAAATTGTAAAATTTTTACAGTTCAAATTATAATATTAATAATGATAAATTGCAATAGCAAATGGTAAATTCTTCCATGTTTTTTACAAAACCTTTATTTTTCTATACTTTTTTCAATATATTTTTTACATAACTCCTTTATCTTTAATAAATTAATATTTTTTAATTCATAATCTCTTAATATTTTATCTTTTTTCTCCTCTTCCATTTCTATTTTACAAACAATTTCTTCTGTATAAATAGTATCTTTTATATTTATGTTATTAATTTTACAATAATACTTAAAATTTTCAAAATTACTATATTCTAACGTAACTTCACATTCATTTCCCATGGTAATCTCTAAAAGCTCGTCTTCTTTTATGGCTTTTAATAAGCTATCTGAATATGCTCTAACTAGTCCACCTGTTCCCAGTAATATCCCTCCGAAATATCTTGTTACTACTATTAATACATTTACTAAATTATTTTTTTGTAAAATATTTAGCATTGGTTGTCCAGCCGTTCCTGATGGTTCTCCATCATCACTAAACCTTTCTATTACATTTTCATCTTCCAAAACTCTATAGGCAATACAATTATGTCTAGCATCAAAATATTGCTTCTTTATTTTTTTCACTTCTTTTTCAGCATCTTCCCTTGACTGAACTCTTATCAAATTAGCAATAAACTTTGATTTTTTTACAACGATTTCTGTTTCAATATTATCTTTTATTGTTAAATAATTATCCATTTTTTCTTATCCTTCTCCTTGGAATGTTGGGAACACAGCAAAACATTCCAAACTTTTATGTAACAACAAGATTTATCTAGTTTTTTGGAACGTTTCAGTGTGTTCCCAACGTTCCAGCAACATATCCTGTAGAGTATGCAATCTGTAGATTAAATCCTCCTGTATAACTATCCACATCAATGATCTCTCCTGCAAAATATAATCCTTTTACTTTTTTAGATTCCATTGTTTTTGGATCTATTTCTTTTATATTTATTCCTCCGCTAGTTATTATAGCTTCATCTATTGGTCTAAATCCTACAATTTCTATTTCAAAATCCTTTATTTCTTTTATTAATTTTTCTCGTTCTTTTTTAGTTATTTCATTAACCTTTTTGTTAGGATTTATTTTACTTCTTTCAATAATTATAGGAATTAATTTTTGCGGTAATAACTTGTCCAAACTATTTTTAAATTGTTTATTTTTTACTTGTTCAAAATCTCTCAATACTCTATCATTTAATTTTTTATCTTGTAATGCTGGTTTTAAATCTATTTTTAAAATTATCTTTTTTTCATTAAATAATCTTTCAATATTTTTATATCTAACTAAATGAGCTGATGCACTTAAAATTATTGGTCCAGAAACTCCAAAATGAGTGAATATCATTTCTCCAAAATCTTCATATATTTTTTTATTCTTTTCTATATCCATTAACTTTATTTTAACATTTCTTAAGCTTAATCCTTGTAATTGCTTACATTCACTTTTGTTATATGCTTTTAATGGTACTAATGATGGTTTTATTTCTGTTATACTATGACCTAATTTTTGTGCTAGTTTATATCCATCTCCTGTTGAACCTGTTAGTGGATAACTTTTTCCTCCAGTTGCTAATATCACTTTATCTGCCTTTAAAATTTCACTATTTGTTTTTACTCCAGTTACTTTTGTTTTTCCATCTATATTTTCAACTAATATTTCTAATACTTTTTCATTATATTTTATATCTATATTTAATTCTTTAAGCTTTTTTGTAAAGCATTTTAAAACATCTATAGATTTATCAGTTACTGGAAAAATTCTATTTCCTCTTTCTTCTTTTACTTCTAGCCCTTGTTTATTTAAAAATTTAATTATATCCTTATTTGTATATTGTTGATATGCACTATATAGAAACATTCCATTTCCTGGAGTATTTCTTATAAATGTATCCATATCTAAAGATGAAGTTATATTACACCTACCTTTTCCTGTTATCAATAACTTCTTTCCTAGTTGATTATTTTTTTCTATTATTAAAACATCATTTTTATTTTCTTTTGCAGTTATCGCTGCCATCATTCCGGCAGGTCCACCACCTATTATAATAACTTTACTCACAAAAATCTCCCTTCTTAAATTACTATTTGATTTGTGAGAATTTTGTTTATTTATCTAAACTCTCTTCTATCGCTTTTAATACTCCATATTTTCCATAATCATATGTTAGTCCTCCTTGCATATATGCTATATATGGTTCTCTTAATGGTCCATCACAACTAAGTTCAATTGTTGACCCTTCTGTAAAAGTTCCTGCCGCCATTATAATCTCATCTTCATATCCTCCCATTGGACTTGGCTCAGGCAATACACATGAATCAATTGGTGAACCTTTTTGTATTCCTTGACAGAATTTTACTAGTTTTTCTGCACTTCCTAGATGAATAGTTTGCACAATATCTGCTCTTTCTTCATTATATTTTGGCTCCACAGTATACCCTAACTCTTCTAAAATTGCACTAGCAAATATAGCAGTTTTTACACTACTCGCTACTACCTGTGGTGCAAAAAATAATCCTTTTAATAGATTTGTATTTTGATTTAATGATGGTCCTATTTCTTTTCCTATACCTGGAGCAGTTAATCTTTCTGCACATAATTTGACTAAATTTTCTTTGCCTACTATATATGCTCCACTTGTTGCAATTCCTGCTCCTAAGTTTTTCATTAATGAACCTACTGCTATATCAGCACCTACTTCTATAGGCTCTCTATCTTGAACAAATTCTCCATAACAATTATCTACCATGATAATAACATCTTTATTTACTTCTCTGATGGCTTTTATTACTTTTTCTATTTTTTCTATTGTTAAACTTTTTCTTGTTGAATATCCTCTTGACCTTTGAATTTCAACCAATTTAACATCTTTCTTTGCCAATCTTTCTGTTATTTTTGATATATTAAAATCATTATTTATTAATTCTATTTGTTCATATTTTATACCATATGCTTTTAATGAACTTTCACTTATTTCCTTTCCTATACCTATAACAGTTTGTAATGTGTCATATGGTTCTCCTGTTATACTTATCATAGTTTCATTTGGACGCAATAAAGCTGATAATGTAATTGCTAAAGCATGTGTTCCTGAAATGAATTGTGCTCTTACTAGGCTATCTTCTGCTTTAAATATTTTTGCATATATTTCTTCTATTTTATTTCTGCCTATTTCATCTATTCCATATCCTGTGGAAGTTGCTAAGTGCATTTCTTGTAAATTGCATTCTTGGAATGCTTCTATTACTTTTATACTATTTTTACTACTTATTTGTTCTATTTTTTCGAATTGTGGTTTTATTTTTTTTTCTGTTTCTTTTGCTAGTTCTATTAATTTTTGATTCATTTCATTACTCTCCTTCTAGGTTATATATCAATATTTGACATATCCTACTTATATAATTGATGATATTGTATCATTAAATCTAGTATTATTCAATGTTTCAACTATCTTTTTAACTTTTTACATTTAATGAAATTTATTAATATTTATAATTGTTTTTTAGTGAGTTTTTGTTTTCTTTCTGCTCCCGAACCTATTTGTACCATTTTGTCGACGTCGACAAAATGGTCAACATCAGTTACTTCAGAATTTTGGCAAGCTATTTTTGCTTTTTCAATTACTGCATCGAAATATCTCCAGTCTTTATAGCTTAAGACTTTTATAAACTCAAATCTTAACTTTATATTCTATATACTTATCACATAAATTCAATGTACTTTTATTAAAAATTTTATCTTTAGGAATTAAATACATTTCTGATTTCTCATTTAATACAAATAAAAAATCAATTTTAGTATCAATTAGAGTTTTATATGTTCCTCCATTAGTACCACCACAACTTTTTAAAGCTACTTGATATGTACCATTAGTAGTTTTACAAGCTGTTGATTTTACTTGAACTGTTTTTAAGTCTCCGTCTTTTTCTATCACCAAGTCATAATCCTGCGTATCATTTAATGGAATTGAAACAACATATCCATTTGTAGTAAAATATGCTATTGCCATACCTAAACCAGAGTTTCCTTTTTCTTTATTCGTTTTAAAATTCATTATTTTTCTCCTTTTTAAAACATTTGTTTGTTTTTGCAATTAAAAATAAAATACAAGTTTCCTTGTACTTTGTGGTGGGCAGGGAAGGATTCGAACCTTCGTACTCAAATGAGAACAGATTTCTTAC
>ERZ1643249.3649-NODE-3649-length-13423-cov-4.699656_pt1 | contig 13423 bp, 8 predicted proteins | sample MGYA00579263_ERZ1643249 | MGnify/ENA primary metagenome ERZ1643249 (study PRJEB29033, sample SAMEA4952264) | chicken gut metagenome | biome: Broiler Chicken; feature: Gastrointestinal Tract; material: Caecum | place: Ireland | collected 2018 | study: Broiler...
ACAAACCTGGCCGTCTTTGTGATTGCGAGAAATTCCGGTGAAGGTGCGGACCGCCACTGCAGAAAGGGCGACTATCTCCTGACGGATCATGAGATTCAGGCGCTGACATTTCTCGGGGCAAATTATGAGAAGACGGTTGTAGTACTGAATGTAGGAAATGTCATCGATCTGTCGCAGCTGCTGGAGATTCCGGGAATCAACGCGGTTCTGCTGGCTGGACAGGCCGGAAATACGGGAGGATACGCGACTGCAGACGTACTGCTGGGAAAATCCTGGCCGTCGGGAAAACTGACGGATACCTGGGCAAAGAGTTATGAAGACTATGCCTCTTCACGGAATTTCAGCCACAACAACGGGGATCTCAACGATGAATATTATCAGGAAGGTATTTATGTAGGATATCGTTATTTTGATACGTTCAATGTGGAGCCGCTGTACTGCTTCGGCTACGGAAGCTCCTATACGGAATTCTCCATCGAAACACTGGATGTGACAACGGATGGCGGCAACGTTTCCGTCAGAGTGAAGGTGACAAATACGGGAAGCGAATATCCGGGAAAAGAAGTGGTGCAGGTTTACTATTCCGCGCCTGACGGACAGATCGAGAAGCCTTACCAGGAGCTGGCGGCTTTTGCCAAGACAAAGCTGCTTCTGCCGGGAGAATCCGAGGAACTGACAATTTCCTGGCCGAGCCGTGAGATGGCGTCCTACAGCGAGAAGAGAGCTGCCTGGGTGCTGGAGGCAGGAAATTACTATATCCGCGTGGGCAGCAGTTCCAGGACAACACGGATTGAGGCGGCCCTCGAACTGACAAAGGAAGTTGTGACGGAACAGCTGAAAAATCTGTTCCGGGATGAAACTCCGCTGGAGGAACTCAGCAGACAGGGTGTGCAGCCGTACAGTTACCCGGAAGAAGAGGAGCAGAAAGCAGCGGCGAGAAAGCTGTCTGTGGACGGTTCCGCCATCGCCTGCAAAGAGGCGTTTTACTCTGACGGCACCGTGGAATTCCCGGCCTATAAGGGGAACGGGAAGCTGACGGCGGCAGACGTGAAGAGCGGTAAGGCGTCGCTGGAGGACCTGGTTTCACAGCTGACTGTCGAGGAGATGGCAGTGATCTGCAACGGCGCGGCGGAAGGCGGCATAGCGGAAAATGAGGAATCTGTGATCGGTTCCGCTTCCGCAGCGGTTCCCGGGGCGGCGGGAGATACGACTTCCCTTCTTCTGTACGACCGTCAGATCAGGAATATTATTCTTGCAGACGGCCCGGCAGGCCTGCGGCTGATTCCGCACTTCCAGGTGGCGGAAGATGGAACGATGATCCCGTGCGCCGCGGCAATGGGAGAAGGCGGCGAAGCATCTGCGGCCGCAGAGACAAAGGAGGGAACCACCGATTATTACCAGTACTGTACAGCGATCCCCATTGCAACGACGCTGGCTCAGTCCTGGGATATGGAGCTGATCGAGACGGTGGGAGAGATCGTCGGACGTGAGATGGAGGAATTCCACGTAACTCTGTGGCTGGCTCCGGGTATGAATATTCACAGAAATCCGCTGTGCGGAAGAAACTTTGAGTACTATTCGGAGGATCCGCTGCTCAGCGGTATGTGTGCGGCCGCAGACACGAAGGGCGTACAGTCTCATGCGGGACTCGGTACAACCATCAAACATTATGCGGCGAATAATCAGGAAGACAACCGGATGTTCACCAACGCGCATATCAGTGAGAGAGCACTTCGGGAGATTTATCTGAAAGGCTTTGAGATTGCAGTCCGGACTGCACAGCCGATGAGCATTATGACTTCCTATAATCTTCTGAACGGAACCCATACGGCGAATCACTATGAACTGCTGACCTCAGCGGCGCGGGATGAGTGGGGATTTGCAGGTGTGATCATGACGGACTGGGGAACGTCGGAGGATATGCGGAGCATCTTCGGCTTCGGTCAGCTGAAATACAGCTATTCTTCGCCGGACGGCTGCGTCAGAGCGGGAAACGATCTGCAGATGCCGGGCTGCCGGAAAAATACTGAAGCGCTGATTGAGGCGGTGAAAGACGGCCGGCTGACGGTCGGGGAACTGCAGGGCTGCACATACCGGATCCTGAACATCGTTCTTCAATCCAACGCATACGAGGACTGCCGTCCATACGCGGAGCAGTTTGGGGAGCTGCCGTGGATGATGAAAGTGGAGCGGTCATAACTACAGAATCCCATAACAGTTCAGCCGGGTCTGCACAGGAAATGTGCGGATCCGGCTGAATTTCTACTGCGCATCCCGCGCGAAGCAGAAATCTGTCGCTAAAGCGACCGCGCTCGGCGCGAGAGTTCCGCAAGCGGAACTCTTTGTTTTGCGGTCAGAACAGGAAATGCGCAGGCCTGTGTGAACTGCTTTGTACAGAGGAAATGCAGCGGCTTTTCTCATTGCAATTCCAGTTAAAATAGGATAGAATACTCAGGAAGAAGTGGCGGCGGAGGAAACCTCTCGCGGCCATAAATTATGCGCAGAAATCCGTCCAGAGGACGAAATCTGCCGGCTGCCGCGGCAGCGGCGATATGGTTCCGCCGGCGGAACGGCTGTAATTCAGAAGAGGAAAGGAAAGCAAAGATGGATATTTTACTGGTTATGTGTATCGGTGTTCTGATCGGAAACCGTTTTTTTCCGGAGAAATATAAGAAAATCAACGAGAAGCTTCAGGTTGTATGCACGATGCTGCTGATTTTCTGCATGGGAGTGACGTTGGGGAGCAGGGAGCATTTCCTGCAGGAGCTGGGAACGCTTGGCTGGACCAGCTTTCTGTTCTTTCTGTTTCCGGCGGGAGGCTCTCTGCTGCTGGTTTACGGACTGACGAGAAAATTCATGCCGTCGGAGAAAGAGAAAAAGAAGAAAGAACCAGTTTGACGGTGGATTACTATCATTACGGAAAGGATATGAAAACATGGTTTTACTGGCAATCATTGCACTGGCGGCAGGGATTCTCTGCGGCCTGACAGATTTTGGAAGTACAGTCACGGATTTTCTCGTGGGAAACAGAGATCTTATTCTTTACCTGCTGATGTTCCTGGTGGGAATCAGCATCGGTATGCACCGGGGAATCGTAAAAAAGATCCGGGAATACAACATAAGAATTCTGATTATACCTGCGGGAATCGTTGTCGGTTCCATCGCAGGAGGGCTGGTCTGTGCGGCGCTGACCGGATTCCCGGTCAACGAAAGCGCTGCCATTGCCAGCGGGCTTGGGTGGTACAGCCTCGCGGGAATCACCATCGGGAATCTTGCAGGGGCACAGATGGGAAGCGTTGCGTTTCTCAGTAATCTGATGCGTGAAATTTTCTCGTTTTTCATGATTCCGTGGATCTCCAGGCATCTGAATGATTACAGCTGCATTGCCCCCGCCGGCGCGACCAGTGAGGACACGACGCTGCCGATGATGATGAAATATACCAACGAGGAGACCGTTGTCCTGTCTGTCATTAACGGAGTGATCTGTTCCGCCCTGGTTCCGGTCCTGATTTCTTTCTGCCTGTAACCCGGGAAAAAACGGTTGACAGCAAAGGCAAATGTACATACAATAATTGCATGCACAACTGTTGCAGCGACAACATTCCAAAAGATTCCAAGGAGGAACAATATGAGGGAATTTCTCACCTATCTGAAGCCCTACCGGAAGGAAACATTGCTTGCGATTTTCTGTATCGAGGCGGAGACGGTCTTTGAACTTCTGATCCCGATGGTTATGGCGGATATTATTGACGTAGGCGTAGCCAGCGGTGACAGGCGTTATATTCTGATGAAAGGCCTGCAGATGGTCGTGTACGCCCTGATCAGTCTGATTCTCGGGCACGGATGCGCCAGATACGCGGCAGCCTGCGGACAGGGACTCGGCGCGGAACTGCGGAAAGCCGAGTTCAGAAAGCTGCAGGAATTTTCTTTTGCCAACACGGATCATTTCAGCAGCGCGTCTCTTGTCACACGGCTGACCGGCGACGTGAATATGATTCAGAATTCCGTCTCCACCGGCATGCGGCCGGGATTCCGCGCGCCGGTTATGATGCTGACTTCTCTGGCGGTCTCCTTTTATCTGAACCATACGCTGGCGATTGTCTTTTTTGTTGCGGCTCCCCTTCTGGGAATTCTGCTGTTTCTGATCGTTTCCCGGGTGCGGCCGATGTATGCGGTAATGCAGGGAGCGGTGGACAAGGTCAACCGGATCATACAGGAAAACCTGACGGCAGTCCGTGTGGTAAAGGCTTATGTGCGGGGAAACCATGAGATCGAAAAATTTGAGGGTGTAAACCAGAACCTGAAAAATAATTCTGAGCGGGCCTTCCGCACGGCGGTTCTGAACATGCCGGCGATGCAGTTTGTCATGTACGGGACCATTCTTGCGATCCTCTGGTTCGGAGGAAACATGGCGATGGCGGGAGAGATGGAGGTCGGAGAACTGACCGGATTCCTCAGCTACGTGCTGCAGGTGCTGAATTCTCTGATGATGCTGTCCAATGTATTTCTGATGCTGACAAGAGGTCTGGCTTCCTGGCGGAGGATCCGGGAGGTACTGGACGAAGAGATTGATATCACGGAGGAGCAGGCGAAGGAGATTGAAGTTCAGAAAGGCGAGATTGAATTCCGGGACGTGTCCTTCAAATACCAGAAGAACGCCGCGGAGAACGTGCTGGAACATATCAGCTTTCATATTCTTCCTGGTCAGACCTTCGGAATCATCGGCCAGACCGGTTCGGCAAAGAGTACCCTGGTACAGCTGATTCCCCGTCTCTACGATGTGACGGAAGGCCAGGTGCTGGTGGACGGCCATCCGGTGCAGGAATATCCGCTGAAGGGCCTGAGAGATTCCATTGCGATGGTACTTCAGAAAAACACATTGTTTTCGGGAACAGTGGAAGAGAATCTCCGGTGGGGCAAGGAGGACGCCACCCGGGAGGAGATCGATACTGCCTGCCGGATCGCCTGCGTGGATGAATTTATCGACCGCCTGGAAAACGGATACCAGACGGAAATGGGCCAGGGCGGCGTCAATGTTTCCGGAGGACAGAAACAGCGTCTCTGCATCGCCCGCGCAATTCTGAAACGCCCGAAGGTACTGATCCTCGACGATTCCACCAGCGCGGTGGACACGGCCACCGAGGCGAAGATCCGTGAAGGGCTGGAGAAAGAACTGCCCGGCATGACAAAAATCATCATCGCCCAGCGGGTTTCTTCCGTTGCCCATGCGGATCAGATCCTGATTCTGGACGACGGAAAACTGAATGATATCGGAACCCATCAGGAACTCCTGGAGAGAAATCAGATTTACCAGGATATCTATTATTCTCAGCAGGAAGGAGCGAATCTGTAATGGCAAGGACAACCAGTTATAAACGGCCGAAAAACACGAAAAAGACGCTGCTTCAGATGTTCAGCTATCTGGGCAGACATAAGAAGAGCATGGCTGCGATCGCTGTTCTTGTGGCGATAAGCGCTCTGGCCAATATTTACGGAACGTATCTGCTGAAACCGGTGATCAATACCTATGTGCTGCAGAAGGATATTCCGGGGCTGATCCGGATGATACTCTTTATGGGCGTCATGTACGGGATCGGCGCGCTGGCATGTTTCGGATATAATCAGCTGATGGTCCGCACCTCCCAGACAGTCGTAAAGGAAATCCGCGCTGACCTGTTTTCTCATGTGCAGACGCTGCCGCTGAAATACTTTGACGCTCACACCCACGGAGAACTGATGAGCCGCTTTACCAACGATGTGGATACGATCTCCGAGGCGCTGAACAACAGCTTTGCGATGCTGATTCAGAGCTTTATCACCGTATCCGGAACGATTATCATGCTGCTTGTGCTGGACGCCAGACTGTCGGTGATCGTCTTCCTCTTTCTGTTTCTGATGGTTCTTTATATCCGGCATAACGGAAAGCTCAGCAAAAAATACTTCTCCGAGCAGCAGGCCTACCTGGGAAGCATCAACGGGTTTGTGGAGGAGATGGTGGCAGGGCAGAAGGTGGAGAAAGTGTTCAACCATGAAGCCCAGGACTTCGAAGAGTTCTGCAGACGCAATGAGGCCCTGCGGACGGCATCCACAAAGGCGCTGACCTATTCGGGCATGACCGTGCCCACCGTGGTGGCGCTGTCCTACGTCAACTATGCGGTTTCCGCCTGCGTCGGCGGACTGTTCGCCCTGTCGGGGCTGACGGATCTGGGAACCCTGGCGTCGTATCTTGTCTACGTGAGACAGAGCGCCATGCCGATGAACCAGTTTACCCAGCAGATCAATTTCCTTCTGGTGGCGCTGGCCAGTGCGGAAAGAATTTTTGAGATGATGGACGAGGAGCCGGAGGTGGACGACGGCACCGTGACTCTGTGCAATGTCCGGAGAAAGGAAGACGGAAGCCTGGAGGAGTGCGACGAGTACTGCGGCGCCTTCGCCTGGAAGGTTCCTCATCTGCCGGCGTCGTCCCCGGATTCTCAGGAAGCCGGCCGGATCCCCGCCCGGTGGGAGCTGAGGGAAGCAAAAGGAATCACATATACGCTTGTGCCGCTGAAAGGCGACGTCCGGTTCTATGACGTGGTCTTCGGCTATGTGCCGGAAAAGACGATTCTGAACGGAATCAGCCTTTACGCGAAGCCGGGACAGAAAATCGCATTTGTAGGATCCACGGGAGCAGGAAAGACGACGATCATCAACCTGATCAATCGCTTTTACGAAATCAGCGGAGGCACGATCCTCTATGACGGCATCAATATCCGCGACATGAAAAAGGACGATCTCAGGCGCTCGCTTTCCATGGTAATTCAGGATACCCACTTGTTTACCGGGACGATTTCTGATAATATTCGTTATGGAAGGCTTTCCGCATCCGAGGAAGACGTACGCGAGGCGGCCAGAATCGCCAATGCGGATTCTTTTATCCGGAGACTTCCGAACGGATATGATACCATGCTGGAAGGCGACGGGGCGAACCTGTCTCAGGGACAGAGACAGCTTCTGGCGATCGCCCGGGCGGCGATTTCCCGGCCTCCGGTGCTGATTCTCGACGAGGCAACCAGTTCCATCGACACGAGAACGGAGAAGCTGATTGAAAAAGGAATGGATGCGCTGATGGAGGGGCGGACGGTATTTGTCATTGCCCACCGTCTGTCCACGGTACGAAATTCAAAAGCCATCATGGTACTGGAAAAAGGAACGATCATTGAACGGGGCAGCCATGAAGAGCTGCTGGAACAGAAAGGGCGGTATTATCAGCTGTATACAGGACAGTTTGAGCTGGATTGAGACAGTATATTCTGGAAACATCGGAATCCGGAAGGAGGAGATCGGATGGAAAAAAAAAAAAAAAGAGAGATCAGAGAGGGACTGCTTCGGGCGGAGAGAGCCAGAAAACAGCTGATCCGGCCGAAGCTTCAGGAACTGGGGCTGACGCCGGGGCAGGGGCAGGTGGGAATCCTGAACCGGCTGCTGCAGCGGCCGAATATCTCCCAGAGAGAACTGGCAGACCTGTGCCATCTTGATGTGACCACGATGTCCCGCTCTCTGGACCGCCTGGAAGAAGAAGGATATCTGCGCCGGGAAAAAAATCCCGACTGCCGCCGCTCTTATCAGGTCTGTCTGACGCCGGCAGGAGAAAAAAAGGCGCAGGAAGTACGGGCGGTACTCGGGCAGATGGACGAAATCATATGCGAGGGGATTTCCGCGCAGGAGCACGAAGAGTTTCTGCGGATCCTTCGCAAGATCTGCGACAATATGGAGCGTGAGGAGAAATCCTGAAATATCAGATCAATAAGGGAGACAAAATCATGCAGTATGAGATTCTGGTTCTTGACCTGGACGGAACCCTGACCAATCAGAAAAAGGAAATTACACCGCACACAAAAGAAGTTCTGAAAGCTTATCAGGAGGCAGGCGGAAGGATCGTGCTTGCATCCGGCCGGCCCACCTATGGCGTGGCGCCGCTGGCGGAGGAACTGGAGCTGAAGAAATATCATGGATATATGCTGTCGTTCAACGGCGCGCTGATCACGGACTGTGGGACCGGAGAACTGATTTTCCAGCAGTGGCTGCCTGAAGGCGTGCCGCAGCAGATGGCCGGTCTGGCGGAGACCTATCACACGGCTCTTCTGACCTATCAGGGAGACGAGATTCTGACAGAGACGCCGGATAATCCCTACGTTCTGAAAGAAGTGATCTGTACGAAGATGAAGGTAAGAAAACTCCAGGATTTCCGGAAAGAGGTCACGTTCCCGGTGGTAAAATGCATGCTGATGGACAACGGAGTCTATCTGGCGGATGTCGAAGAGAAGGTGCGGGAATATTTTCACGGGGAGCTGAGCGTACTGCGCTCGGAGCCGTATTTCCTGGAAGTAATGTCCGGAGGGATCGACAAGGCAAGCTCTCTGGAACGTTTGCTGGAGATTCTCGGGAAAGACAGAAGCAGTATGATGGCGTTCGGCGACGGGTTCAACGACCGCTCCATGCTGGAGTTCGCCGGACTTGGCGTGGCTATGCAGAACGGTCAGCCCGCGATCAAGGCGGTGGCGGATCTTATCGCTCCGTCCAACGAGGACGACGGCGTCGCCTACGTGGTGGAAAGTCTGATGCTCGGGAAGAAGCCGGAAGAACTCAGGGGATTTTATTAAAAAATGCTTGCACAGAAATAAAGGATATGGTAAAATAAATTTTGTCGTTGAGACATGCCCAGATAGCTCAGTTGGTAGAGCAGAGGACTGAAAATCCTCGTGTCGCTGGTTCGATTCCGGCTCTGGGCATTAAATGTAGTCTTGGAATCCCTTGGAAACACAGAATACAAGGGTTCTGAGGCTTTTTTTATATAACAGGAAATTCATTTCCTGTTATATAAAAACGCTCTGCGGGATGCGCACTCGCGCGAAGCAGAAGTCTGTCGCTAAAGCGACCGCGCTCGGCGCGAGAGTTCCGCGAGCGGAACTGCTACGGTATGAAAACACAGTTGCCGGACAAGGTGGAAAAACAGAGTATGGACAGAAAACAGAAAGAACAGAAAAAAGGAATCGCAGGACTTCCATGGAACCGCAGCAAAAGGATAAAACAGGATTCCCGGCGGACATATGTGAAAAAAGCAGACAGAAAGCGCAGATATCTGTTTCTTGGATGCGGCATGGCGCTGCTCAGCGTGATGCTTGCAGCCGCGCTGTTTTTTTTCTTCGGGATCGTGGACAGAACAATTGAGGAACAGTCCAAAGAGATTCTGACCGGTACGGCGTCAAGAAATGCCAGAATGCTGGAATACGAGATCGGCAATAAGAGGATTCTCCTGGAACGGGTGGCGGAGCGATGCGGAGATCTTTTCCGTGACGACAGCCGGCAGGTTCTCAGTGAACTGGAGCCGCTGATTGAACTGTATGAATTTTATGATTTGGGAATTATCCTGGAGGACGGGACGTTTTTCAGTGTCGGCGGAAAAACCGGCGATTTTTCCGGCTATGACTTTTTTCAGCGCACAATGCAGGGAGATACGGTGCTCAGCTCCACAATGACTGCAGATGCGGACGAGACCCGGGTCAATCTCTACTGTACGCCGATGACTTCCGACGGAACGCCCATCGGTGCGATTTACGCGGCGTATGAGACTGAGAAATTCAACAGCCTGTTCGCAACGCCGTTCAGCGGAAACAGCTATTCCTATGTGGCGGATTCTTCCGGACAGGTTATGATCGCGAAAAACGGAAATTACGGGAATCTTCTGGAAGGCCTTGTACAGGAAGGAGAACAGAACCGGGAAGAGCAGGAGAAAATGCGCCGTGATATGGAGGAAGGGCGGGAAGGAAGCATTTCCTTTGATTCCGACGAGATGAAATATGCCTATTACCGCCCGCTGGAGATCAACGACTGGTATGTTGTGACCATTGTGCCGGTGCGGGCCGTCATGGAGCGGTATGATCCGATTATCAACAGCACGACGGTGCTGTGTCTCTTTGTCGTGCTGGTATTCTGCCTGGGCGCATGGCTGATTGTGAATCAGCAGAGGAGGCAGAACAGGGAACTGGAGCAACTGGCTTACGTGGATCCTCTGACAGGTGGAAAAAATAATATCCGGTTCCTTCTGGACGCCGCCGATGTGCTGGAGGGACAGAGGGAAGGACAGGCGGCTGTGCTCGCTGTGGATATCAACCGTTTTAAAATGATCAACGAAATGCTGGGAGTGGAGGCCGGAAACAGGGCGATCTGCGGACTGGAAAAGACGCTGCTGGAGAATAGCAGAGCCGGGGAGGTTGTCGGACACCGGATTGCCGATTGCTTCCTGGCACTGTGGCTGTACCAGGACCGGGAAACACTGGTCAGACGTCTGGAACATCTGTGTGAAGATCTGGAAGCATTATCCGGAAATCTGGGACAGATTCATTTTCAGGCGTCTGTGGGCGTGCATGAAATCTGCCGGAAAGAGAAAGCGCCCGTCGATACGGCGGATGTGGAACAGTTCTGCGGAAGCGCCATGCTTGCAGCGCAGACGCTGAAAAGCGGTCATACGACAGGGTTCTGCTTCAGCAGCGAGGAAATGAGAGACCGCCAGCTGAGAAACAAGATTTATGAGGACGAGATGTACCCGGCGCTGAAGCGGAATGAGTTTGTTCCGTGGTTTCAGCCGAAAGCAGATCTGAAGACAGGAAAAATCTGCGGGGCGGAGGCGCTGGTCCGCTGGCAGAAACAGGATGGAACCCTGCTTCTGCCGGGACAGTTTGTTCCGGTCTTCGAGGCCAACGGATTTATTGAGAAGGTAGACCAGGCGGTGATGGACAGTGTCTGTCAGCATCTGGTACAGTGGAAGGCAAAAAATCTTGCGACGGTTCCGATCTCCGTCAATCTTTCCAGAACTTATCTGTATTCCGAGCACTTCGCCCGGGAATGCAGGGAATATCTGCAGACAAAGCACCTGACCACCCGGGAACTCCAGTTTGAAGTGACAGAGACTTACGCGGCCAGAGATATGGAACAGCTGAAAAAAGCGATTCATGCGCTGCATACCGAAGGATTTACGGTACTGCTGGACGATTTTGGAACCGGCTATTCCTCCCTGCTGTCCCTCCAGGAGCTGGAATTTGATATCCTGAAGCTGGACTGCGAATTTGTCTGGGGAATCGGTGAAGAGAGAACAGAAAAAATCCTCGAAGCGACCATTGAGCTTGCAAAATCTCTTCATATGAAAATGATCGCAGAAGGAGTGGAAACGGAAGCCCAGCATCAGTATCTGAAAGCACACGGAGTTTCCGCCGGCCAGGGGTATTACTATTACCGGCCGATGCCGGCGGAGGAATTTGAGAAGCTTCTGCGGGCGCAGGGGGAGGAAAAAGAGTCAACGTAACTGTCTGGGGACCTTTGTAATTCATATGGTCTGCGCAGTAAATTGTAACCAAAACTGTATATAACAGGAAAAGCCGTCAGGAACGGAAGGATATACTTCTGGTTCCTGGCGGCTTTTTTGTATTTTATACAGTCTGTACAGAAAATGTTCGGATCTGAACGGTCGGATGCCGCGGATCACAGGAGATTCGGCAGCGATGTGGACGGCAGATTGGACAGATAAAAAAGTTAATAAATTTTGTCATAAAAATGACGAACATTTCAGTTTCTTACCGAAAAGCGCATTATTTATAAATTTTTATTGATTTTTGCGGGTCTAAAGTATAATATAGAGTGTATCAAGGAAGACCATGTTTGCCGATGGAAGAAAGAAAATGAAGGGGAAAGACACAGATGTATCGAAGATCCAGTCAGGGATGGTTAAAACACTTTGATTTTATTATCATTGATTTATTTTGCGTACAGCTGACATTTTTCGTGACAGCATTTTTACGGCACGGGGGATTGCCTTACTACGACAGGGTTTATACCTACACGGCGGTATGGCTGTTTCTTGTGGATATTCTGATCAGCATCCTGTTTTCCTCGTATGCCGGCGTGCTGAAGCGGGGATATCTGCAGGAACTGAAAGCAACCGTTCTGCATACTTCTGAAGTCGCGCTGGGAGTACTTGTGATCCTTTATCTTCTGCAGGACGCGGGATATCTTTCGAGAATGGTGTTTGTGAGCTTCTGGATTCTCTACACGGCTGTGAGTTATCTCTGCAGAATTCAGTGGAAGCGATACGTTCAGAAACATCTCAGCGAAAAGGGAATCCGCTCCTTTGTGATCGTGACATCCTCCGATCTGGCAGAACAGGTGGTAAAGAGGATCAAAGGAAATAATTATTACGGACTGAAGCTGACAGGAGTCATTCTGATGGACCAGAGCATGACAGGATGGTCTTATGAAGGGGTTCCGGTTGTGGCGGACGCGGAAACTGCAGAGGAATATCTCTGCCGTGAATGGGTGGACGAAGTATTTTTCAATCTGCCCGAAGAGATCGAATTTCCTACGGAGCTGATTAACCTCTGTGAAGAGATGGGGCTTACCGTTCATCTGAGAATGGCCAAAATAGAAGATTTCCAGAACACCAACCGGTTTGTACAGAAGCTGGCCGGCTATATGGTCATCACAAGCTCTGTCAACGTCCTGTCCGGCGGCCAGGTGATTCTGAAACGCCTGATGGATATCGCCGGAGGAGTGGTCGGATGTATCCTGACAGGAATCCTTTTCCTGTTTGTGGCGCCGGCGATCTATCTGAAATCTCCGGGACCGATTTTCTTCTCCCAGTGGAGAATCGGAAAGAACGGAAGAAAATTCAAAATATACAAATTCCGAAGCATGTATATGGATGCGGAGGAACAGAAAAAGAAGCTGATGGAGCAGAACAAAATAAAAGACGGCATGATGTTTAAAATGGACGATGACCCGAGAATTATCAAAGGAATCGGCCATTTTATCAGAAAGACGTCTATTGACGAATTCCCCCAGTTCCTGAACGTCCTTAAAGGAGATATGAGCATGGTAGGCACACGGCCGCCGACTCTGGACGAGTGGGAAAAGTATTCTCCCCGGCATCGGATCCGCATGGCGACAAAGCCGGGCCTGACCGGCATGTGGCAGGTGAGCGGCCGGAGCAATATCACCGATTTCGATGAGGTTGTCCGGCTGGATGAGAAGTATATCCGCGAGTGGAGTTTCGGGCTTGACATTCGGATTATTTTCAAGACGATTGGGAATATGATTTCGGGGGATGGGGCGGAATGAGTGGGGAATGACTGGGCTAAATACCAAAACGCCATATAAAGACATATTTGTACATACTAAACACCTGTTTTATGAACTTTTAGGAGGTTCTGGATAGTCTTTCCAAAGTTTCGCTTTATAATGCCGGAATTTATACGGGAAATGTTCATTTTTGATGGAAAATGGCTACCCTGAATTTTTAGTGGCATAAAAATGGGGTATGATGACCGTTTTCTACATCAAAAGTGGCTGAATTAGGTGTTTTTGTATAGAAGTGTTTGTATAGTGATTTCTT
>ERZ1643249.3656-NODE-3656-length-13400-cov-6.316373_pt1 | contig 13400 bp, 7 predicted proteins | sample MGYA00579263_ERZ1643249 | MGnify/ENA primary metagenome ERZ1643249 (study PRJEB29033, sample SAMEA4952264) | chicken gut metagenome | biome: Broiler Chicken; feature: Gastrointestinal Tract; material: Caecum | place: Ireland | collected 2018 | study: Broiler...
CATAAGCTTGCGAAGGAAGCCGGGAAAAAGGCCGGAAGCGACTGGCTGGGAGTTTTTTATGAGTGTTATGAGGAGTCTGCGGGAAATTTCCGTCTGAAAGAGGATTATTATCCGCTGACAAAGAATGTCCGCAGGCTGGGAGCCGCCATGCTGTTCAATTACAGCGAGGATGAAAAGCATGTGGTCACGGATGTGGCTTTGAAAAAGGATGACGCTTTCTGGAAGGAACTGCTTATTCATGCAGGAGAAGGTATTCCGACGAAGGGCGGACTGTTCAGCAGCCTGCCTGCCGACGTGGTGGAGGCAAATCATCATGCGGAGCCTTTTATCCGATATCTCAACGATTATGTGAATAAAAATCTGGAAGAGAAAGATCAGCTGAAGGCGGCAGACAAGGTATATAAGCAGTATAACGCGTTTGTAAAGACCGGCAGAGATGAGGTTACGACCCAGACGGAGGACATGTACGGATACATGCTGGGGTATTCGCTTATGATCGGGGGAGGTCCCTATCAGATTCTGAACGGAAGACAGGGCTTTTACCAGGATATCCGGATCAATGGCTGGATTACCCTCTGGAAGTCGGCGTACCGGGGCAATATGCCTGCGCTGCACCTGCTGGCGCAGCTCTTTCACACAGAATGCGCGGAATTAATCGATTTTGCCTTTTCCAAATCCTATTCCAATGTGGGAAACGCGCATGAGGAAGCCTATTATGAGCTGGTACTCATGCTGGAAGCGGCCGCAAAGAACAGAGATGAAGACGCGGACCGCATTCTGGCGGATCTGGTCAGGAAATAAGCTATGGCAGAGAAAGAAGAATTAAAACAGGCAGCCTTTTCCCTGGGCATGACGGAGCTGAGAGGACGGCTTCTCTATGACCGTTACCGCCGGGGAATGGAAGGCGCTTCAGAAGAAAATCTGGAAAGAATCGCCGCGGAACGGGAGGAAGAATGCCGGAGGGTCAATCAGATCCGCCAGTCTGTCCCGGGAATCGAGGGGAAAAGCTACTGGTGGGATCTGCCTTATGAGATCAAAAATCCGCCGGGGCGGTTTGCGGGTACCTTCGCCATGCCGGATGGAATCTATTCGGAGCAGGATGACTTCAGTGAAGCCTGCGGGGTGACGCTGACCAGAAATGACAGCAGATTTCTGGTTTCCGATGTGCTGTCCTCCTATTTTTCCTACTCGGATTATGTGGTGCTGTACGCGGATCGGAAGAAAATGAAGGCCCGGATTACCTCGCCTGTGACGATGAAGGCGATCCTCTGCGCCCGGGAAGAACAGCCTCCCAGACAGGTGACCGGGCTGAAAGAGCCGCCTCCGCCTTTTATCGCGGAGCAGAGCTATGATTACTGGTACCTGCAGCGGGAGATCCGCTCCATCGCAGGCGGGCTGTCCGGCGAGCTCCGTGCCTTTGAGGAAAGGCGGGATAATTTTGAGCGTTTCGTAAACAGCAGTCTGTATACCAATGAAGAGCGGTGGCTGCGGGGAGAGATGAGCAGCGATTCTTATTACAGCTCAGAACTGTACCGGGATCTGCGCAGGGATGAGATCAAAGAGAAGGCCGAGTCCCAGATATCTGCCCTGAAGTGGAAGCTGCACCAGCTGGAGGTAAAGGAAAGGCAGATTGACTCTGAAAGAAAACGGTATGATTTTTACCGGGTGAAGGCGGGCCTTGGCAGCGATATTGTCATGCATCTGATGCGGTGCGGATACGCCTTTTATCTGGACGGAGAACTGGTGGGAATCGTGATCGCGAAAGGGCCGGTGATGGTATTCCGGGTCCGCCACCGTGGAGGAATTTCTCCCTATGATATTTTCGGGGATGTCAGCGAGATGCGGGAGACAGAGTATCAGATTCCCGATCCGGGAAGTCTGCTTCCGTTCATTGCGGCGGAATATTCCGGGAAAATGAAGCCCTATTCCGTGCTTTCCACACGTCCGAAAAACGCTTCGGATAAGCTTTGGAGATACTGGGCGGAACTGAGATTCGCAGGACTGCTCAGTTCCTGACGGCGCGGTTGAGGTGAAGCTTAAGTTTAACTGCGCGGCCCTGGAAAAAGAGAACTCCGGCGTCAGCAGTCCTGCTGGCGCCGGAGTTTATGTAAGGATCTCTGGTGGCGTTTTTTTACGGTCTCATAGGGGAGATCTAAAGAAGCGGCGATTTCTCTGATCGTCATGCCGTCGAAATATTTCATGCGGATAAGCTCGGCTTCTTCCGGTTTCAGAGAGGCGATGGCTTCCTCCAGATCCAGACGCTGGGCGATTTTTTCAGCCATATCATCGGGAGCCGGGAACTCTTCCAGAGTCAGTTTTTTTTCCGCGGTTCCGGAGACCGCGTCGGGTATTCTGCGGAACCAGGGTTTGGTGGAGCCGGACAGGAAACCGGAAGATAAATTCTGGTTTTTCCGGTATCTGTCTATGGCCTTGTTGCGGGCGGCTGCCGAAAGAAAGGCGGCGTAGGAGCCTTTGTCCGGGTCATAGCGCTCGCCGTGCAGGTACAGTTCACAGAAGGTATCATTGACGCATTCCTGGATGTCGTCAGGATTATCAAGATAAGCGGAAACGATTTTCCAGATCAGGGGACCATACTGCCGGATCAGTTCTGCGGGGTCCGGCAGTCTATTCTTTTTCGAATCATTCATAACACACTTCCTCAGATTGCATTCGCGGCAGAATGACCTAAGCATGACATGAAAGGGAAGGTGTCTCAACATTCTAAACTTTAACAGTTTCTGACTTCTTGTTTATTCCAGTGATTTGAAATACATAAAGCGAAAACAGTTTTTCCTGTTTTTAACAAAATAGGCATCCAGCCTTCGATAACAGTTCAGAAACCACAGACGCGCGCTTTCCGGGCCGCCTGAGCGCTTCAGATCCTCATAAGCCGACAGAATTCCCAGAAGAAGACGATCCAGATATTCGCCTCCGGTCAGTGTGTGATCCGGAGTCAGCGGCAGATAACCGAAAAAGGAAAGCTGTTCATTCATCCATGCCGCGCTGAGCCCGGGGAAACCCAGAATAATCAGGTGCCGGATCATGGTCTTCCGGGGAATTTCTCCCAAAAGCTTCAGGCTCCGTTTCAGTTCCATGTCATAGCGGATGCTGTAAATATGCTTTTCCCAGAAAGAAGACGCGGGTTCCTGGCAGATGTACTGCAGGGCGTCCACATAATACAGATGACGCAGGTTGCTTAAAGGGCCTCCCTCAGAGAGCCGGATTCCGTTCAGATGGGCCGGAGGCTGGCTGGACATGCGGTCCAGATAGCCGGCTGCCAGTTCTTCCAGCCGGAGGCGGCGCTCCCAGTAAAGCCGATCCTGCCTGGAAGGCGCTGTCAGATAGAGATCTCTGGACTTGTCAAGCCAGGCGGTCAGAAGCCAGGCGGCTTCCTGCGGCGGCAGCTCCAGCGCTTCCGCGAAGGCCAGGGCAGTGCCGCGGTTCGCCGGAATGTGATGCCCGGTCCTCCAGTAACGGATTTTCAGGGTGCTGCTGGCGCTTTCGGGCGCCCTGCCGTGTATCCGCTCATAGATCAGGGCGTCCATTGCAGCCCTGGAAACGCCTTTCTTTTTCCGTTCTTCCTCGTATAAAATTTTAAGCCGGCGGACCTCGGGCCGTTCTCCCTGGCTTGCTTTCATACACTCTTTCGCCAGATCCCGTATTTTTTCCCAGCTTCGTACTTCTTCCGGAGAAATAAACTGATGCGACATAACTGTTCTCCCTCTTTTGTTTTAAGCGCCGGGCAGAAATCATCCTTTTCTGCATGCTGCACTGATATCCCTCTATAAAAGGATTCGCAGAAAACGGGTGGAAGGGGACAAAGAAAAGTGAAAAATTTTCGGCGGATAAAGTGTTAAAGTTTACATGAATGACTGGATATGGAAAAGGGGGTAGAATGAGATAACTGTGGTTATGCCCGAAGAGGGGCGGAGGAGGTAAGCTATGCGGACAATGATAGTGGATGAGGGACGTACGGATGTTATAGCGTGGAAATGCGCCACCCAGGATTTTGAGTTCGGAACGCGGCTCAACGTACACGAATCCCAGGCGGCAGTGTTTTTCCGGGACGGACAGATCGTGGACGTTCTGGGCCCCGGAATGCATGTGCTGGAGACACGGAACTTTCCTTTTTTGCGTTTCTTTACAAAGCTGAGATTCGGAAGATATTTTCATGCGGAGGTATATTTCGTAAATCTCTCCGTGCAGATGTCGCTGCCATGGGGGACACGGGAGCGTGTGAACGTGATGCTTGAGGTGGAACCCGGAAAAGCGATGCCTCTGAATGTGGGAGCCAGCGGTACCATGAATGTGCAGCCGGCCCCGGAGCAGGTAAGGGAGATGCTGACCTGGCTTGTGGGAACCGGGGAGGAGCTGACGGCAGAGAGCCTGCGCGATAAGTTCAACAGTATGCTGAACACGAAGATTAAGACATTTCTGGGGCGGGTTCTGCAGATGGAAAACATGAATGCCTTTACGCTGGATCAGCATCTGAATGATATCAGCCAGGCTTTGTATGCGGTACTGGAGCCGGAATTCCGGAAATACGGGGTATGGCTTCGGGAGTTCTATGTGGATGCCTTTGCGCTTCCGGAGGATAATCCTGCCTTTCAGGATGCCCGGCGTCTGGCGGAGGGCCGCTACATCCAGCATGGGAAGCTGGATCTGGAATACGAGCTGAGGCTTAAGCAGGCCCAGAAGGAAGCGGAGCTGGCCCGGCTGGAGGGAGAGAAGACGCTTGTGGAAGCGGATGTGGCCGCGAGAGCAAATGTGGCTGCGGCTCAGAGCGAGGCGGTCCGCCGTTCTCTGGAGGGTATCACCTCAGTGCAGGAGCATCAGTTCGCGACCCTCGATCATATGGTAGACGCAGGAGCCGCAGGAGGAGTCTCCGGCGGTTCAGATTCCGGCTCCGGCGGAGGCAGCGGCATGGGTGATATGGCAGGCTTTTTCGGAGACGTGATGAAGATGGGAATCGGCCTGGAGATGATGCGCAGTATGGGAGACGTGATGAAGGACGCCATGAACAGCGGAAGCCAGGCCGGAGTCAACATGTCCCAGGCTATGAACATGGCCGGAGCCGGAACGGCGGAGGCTGGCGGAATGGGAGGAACGCCAGCGGCTGGTCCGGGGATGGTGAATTCATACGCCGGACAGAATCCATATGCCGGGCAGAATCCATACGCGCAGCCTCAGGCATCTGCCGCGCCCCGGTCCTCCGGCTGGGTCTGCGCCTGCGGCCGTGAGAATCCGGCAGACGCCGCGTTCTGCGGTGGCTGCGGCACGAAAAGGCCGGAGCCGGAACCGGAAAAGCCGGCCGGGTGGACCTGTGCCTGCGGCCGTGAGAATCCGGCTGACGCCGCGTTCTGCGGCGGCTGTGGTATGAGAAGACCGGAGCAGGGATGACAGACAGATAAGAAAGGATGAATCAGACTATGAATAAAAAAACTTCCTATGGAATTCGGGCAGTGGCGATAGCGGCTCTGTTCCTTCTGGTGTATATGGCGGCCTATTTCCTGCTGGCGGATCTGGAAAAGAACGTAAGCTGGATAGGCTTTGGCTTTGCTGTTCTTGCTTTCCTTCTGACAGGCGGAGGCCTGTGGATCGGCATCGCCGCCTCGGACAGCCTGCAGACAGCGGAAAATATCTATGAAGCTCTTCATCTGCTCTGGCTGTATCCGGCGCTGGCTGTGGTTTTAAGCCTGATATCCGCCTTTCTTCCGGCAGGAGCCTGGAAGCTTCTGGTGCTTCTGGAGGTGGTGCTTCTGGCGGGAGCAGCCATCTACGCGATTGTGGGGGCTACGGCGGCGGCCCGCATGACAGAGCTTGACAGGGAGGGAAAAAGGCCGGGAGCCAGACGGAAAGGCGGGCCCGATACCCCGCAGTAATTGAGGAAAAGGGGAGAAGATAAGTATGAAATGTATGTACTGTGGCGGAGAGGTTCTCGTTCAGCCGGGCAGCAGCATCGGAATCTGCACCCGCTGTATGGCGGAAAATCCGCTGCCGAAAGATGAAAAGATAAACAGGCTTTATGAAAAAGCGGGTACCTCCTTAAGGGAAAGCCGTTTTGACGAGGCCAAGGAACTGTTCCAGAAGCTTCTGATTGAGAATCCCCAGGACGCGGCAGTCTGCTGGGGACTTGCCTTAAGCGAATACGGAATCGAGTATGTGACCGATCCGGCCACGGGAGAACAGCTTCCCACCCTTCACCGCCTGTCCGTGCAGAAATTCAGCGAATATCTGTATGCAAAGAAGGCAGTTGATTTGTCCTGGAACTCTCTGGACCGGGACTTTTACATAAAGCAGAGCAGTCTGATTGACAGCATCCAGGTGAAGAGCCTGTCCATTTCCAGCCAGGAGACTCCGGTGGATGTGTTCATCTGCTACAAGCGTTCTGAGGAAGGGGAGAAGCGTACGGCGGACAGCCGCATGGCGGCGGATTATTACCGGGAGCTTACAAGGCGGGGCTATCAGGTGTTCTTCGCGGAGGAGACGCTGAAAGCCGGAGAGGAATACGAGCCCCGTATTTTCGCGGCTCTGCAGAGCGCGAAGGTCCTGATCGCGGTGGCCTCAAAACAGGAATATTACGAAGCGGTCTGGGTAAAAAACGAGTGGAGCCGTTACGCGGCTCTTATCGAGCAGGATCTGAAAGAGAATGGAAGCACAGAGCGTCTGCTGATTCCTGTGTTCCAGCATATGAAGCGCGAGGAGCTTCCGGCAGCCTTGAGAAAGATGCCCTCCTATGTGGAAATGATGACCTCAGCGGACCCCAAGAGTGAGCTTTTGAATCTGGTGGCGGCTCATTTTGAGAGGGGAAAAGCGGAAAATGTATCCGACATCTTAAGGGAGGTGCGCACAGGCGGTATGTCCCCGGATGCTTCCCGGAAAGGCGGGGAGGACGGTCTTGCGGAGAGCGCGGAGAAGACCCGTACCCTCGCTGTGATCCGCCTGGTCAATAAGGAATATACGGAGGCGGAAGAGCTGTTCCTTCGGGCTCTTGGCCAGCCGGGCGGAGAGGAAGATCCGGAAAACTGGCTGGGCCTGATGATGAGCAGCCTGAAGGTTCCGGGCAGGGAGGCTCTGGGGGCCTACGCCTTCCCCATCGATGAAAACGAGTATTTTCAGAAAGCTCTTGCCTGCGCTTCGGAGGAGAAACAGCAGGAGCTCCGGAAAATCGCGGATAACTGCCGGGAGAACCAGGCCTGGTTTAAAAAGACAGAAAATAAGAGAGGGGAGTGCGAGGGCAGGGTCCGGGCGCTGATAAAGCAGAAGGCGGGCGCTGGCTTTGGAGAGCTGGAAAAGCGGTGTGCCGGGCAGAAGAAGCTTCTGGAGGAAAGTGTGAAGCAGAAGCCTGCCGTGATACGGGATAAGCTGCTCTTTTTGATTCCCGGAAATGTGCTCCCTCTCATAGCTCTGTGCTATATCACAACGGCTGTGGACGGAAACCTGGGCGCTCTTCTCACGATCATGCTGTTGATTCAGCCGGTGATCTACGGGATCTATATCTGGAGATTCTTAAGCGCCCGGGAACTTCTGGACTCGGGCTGCGTCACATACCTGATACGCCTGGTGGTGATAGGCTTCGTCTACTGGCTGGTGATGCTGATCGTCTCTGTTCCGATGAATCATCATCTGGGGATTCCCTTTACGATTCTTGTGACTTTAGCGGCAGCCGTTTACTCGGTGAAGCTGGTATCCGGCTTTGCCGGCCAGAGGAAGAGAATCCGGGAGGGAATGGACTGGGCGGCCCGGCAGAAAAGAGATCTTTCGGAGCTTGAGGAAAAGAATGTCTCTGATCTGTGTCAGCAGATAGAGGCGGCTGCGGAAGCCTATCGGAAATACTATGTGGATTTCGATTCCCGTATGAAAGAATGGCGGGAACAGGCCAGGAAAGCTGCGGCGGAAAAAACGCGGCAGCTTCAGGAAAAGCTGGAACAGTGTGAGAGGGGGATGCTGTAATGCTGCGGATTTACTGTCCGGTCTGCAACGGACTTTTACGGCTGGAGGACGGCCAGAAGGAAGCTGTCTGCGTAAACTGCGGAACGCGGGTGGAGGTGCCAAAGGGCTATACGGAGGCGGAAAGCAGCTATCTTTTTGCGGCGGAAGCCGCAAAACGCCGGGATTTTGAGGGAGCCTTCCAGACATACAGCGAGATTCTGGCGGCGGATTCTTCCCAGGCGGAAGCGTATTTTAAGCGGGCGCTGGCTCTCTACGAGATCGAATATGAGGATCTGGGAGAGGGACATTACCGGCTGATCTGCCATCAGGCGGAAAAGACAGATTTTCTGGGAAATGAAGATGTGAAAAAGGCGCTGGAACTCTCGGAAGGGTCCCAGAGAGAAGCATACGAGAAGCAGGCGGCGGAAATCCATGCCCTTCAGGAGCGTGTGTCTGCCTGGGCCGCTTCCCATCCTCCGGTGGACGTATGGCTGGCCGTGTCCCAGGAGAGCTTAAGCTCCCTGAACCGTGCTGTCCAGATCCGCCAGCTTCTTAAGGCTGTAGGACTCTCTGTGTTCTGCGCGCCCCTTGATCTGGCAGAGGATGAGGACTTTTTTGAGCCTGCCGTCTACCGGGCGGCCTCCACGGCCAGCGTTCTGATCCTGGCAGCTTCGGAGAAGGAAGCCTTCACAGAGGATGTGAATTTCGCGGCGGAGCGCTTCCTGCACAGAAAGGAGAAGGCTCTGCGGGAGGCGAAGGGACAGATTCCCGTCCTGATCACAGCCTTTGAAAATCTGGACGAGTATGAAGACATTCCGGACAGCTATTTCGACGGCATCGACAGCCGTCTGGATATGAGCCGGGAAAGCTTTGCCTCCAGACTTCAGGAGACGGTAAAGGAAGCTCTTTCTGATTACCGGGGAGCCTTAAAGGAGCAGGCCGGAACCCATGAGAGTTTTACTTATGCAAACCTTCTTCTGAAGGCGCGTCAGACTCTGGAGGGAGGAAACTTCGAGGAGGCGGCGGAGCAGTATCAGTCGATCCTTTTAAAGAGCCCCACGGAGAGTCAGGCCTACTGGGGCCTGCTTTTGGCAAAGCGGCGCTGCGTGTCTGAGGAAGCGCTGATTCAGTCGGGAGAAAGCATTGCCCAGGAGGCGGATTACCGGAGCGCCCTTGCTTTCGCCAGCGAGCGTGAGCAGCAGACCTACCGGGAGACGGCTGCCCGGACGGACGAGATGGCTTCCGTGTTCGCGGAGCAGGAGAGAGAGCGGAAGCGTCAGGAGAGAGAGCAGGAAAAGTGGCGGAAGGAAAAGGAGCAGGAGGTCCGGGAGGCTGGAAAGCGCAAGCAGCAGGAGGAAGCAAAAGCCAGAATAAGAAGAAAGAACCGCCTGCGTATCTTTGCGGCGGCAGCCGTGGTGATTCTGGCAGGCTGCGGTATCGGCTATCTGATTTATTCTAAATCACCGGCGGGCCTTATGGCAAAGCAGTACCGGGAGGCGCAGACGGCCTACAGCCACGGTCTGTACGAGGAAGCCTACAGCCTCTATGCGGAGCTGGAAGACTATAAAGACAGCAGTCAGATGGCCCTGGCCTGCAAGAGCCGCCTGGAGCAGACCTCTTACAATGCTGCGATCGAGAACCTGGATGATATGACACAGCGGGCTTCTGCGGTGTCAGAGATCCTCGGAGCAGAGCCCTATGTGCAGGAGGCGGCGGCCATGATCTCAGAGCTTCACGCGGAGGGTCTGCAGTATCTGGAGGAAGGAAAGATTTACGAGGCCTGGAACACACTGGTGTCTTTCGGGACTTCGGACCCGGATATGGTGAGAACCTGGCGGATTGTCTTTGGACGGGGTGTGCTGGCCGGAAGCCGGGATGGAAAGATCGCAAGCCTCGATATGGAAGGAAATATCACAAGCTGGGGCCAGGGCGGCGGCTTCTCCTTTGAAGAGGGAGGAGCGGTTTCTGTATCTCTCTCTGACAGCGGAGCTTCGGCGGGAGCTGTGCGCCGGGACGGTACGGCCTACCTGCTTGGCCAGGCAGCGGGACTTTCCGTGAGCGGCTGGAGCGATCTGGTGAGCATCCGGGTAAGCGACAGCTTCGCGGCGGGATTGACCGGCAGCGGCGATCTCTACGCCACAGGGGCAGGCCTGGTGGCCTCGGATGTACTCCAGTTTGATCTGGACGGAAATTATCTGGTGGCGGTACGGCGGGACGGAAGTCTTGTCTGCACGAACCCGGCGGCCCAGATCCCGGCAGACTGGAGCGGTATCGCGTACGCGGCTCTTGTGGGGGACAGCATCCTCGCGGTGACGGAGGACGGAACCCTGCTCCAGAGCGGCAGCTCTTATGGATTGCCGGATTCAGGCGTAGGCGTGGTCTACCACGGCTGCGGAAGGGTCGGCGTGCTGACTCTGGACGGGGATATGGTCTGCGCAGGGATAGACGGAGATGACGACGGCGGAACCGGAGTGACGGGAAGCGCAGGATATTTCGCGGCTTTTGCCGCCTCTCCCAGCCATACGGTCAATCTGTTCACAGACGGCTACGGCAGCCTGAAGGGGCAGCTTTACGGCAATTCCGCCGGGGATGTGGCCATGAGAAAGGCCATGCAGGATTTCCCGGACGTGGATGTGCCTGCGCCTTACGCGGAGGAGGAGTGAGCAGCTCTTTGCGTGATATCTGACAGAAAGCAGAATATCCCGCAGGTTTCAGCGCTGCGGGAGTGAAGGAGGAAAACAGAAGAACCATGAGCACTTACAGATGCAGCCAGTGCGGCAGCCGCATTTCTGTGGCGGAAGGGACGAAGATCGGAACCTGTCCGGCCTGTCAGGCTATCTTCGTTCTGCCCAATCAGTTCGCCCAGAAGGAGAATCTCTACCTTCTGGCGGCCGACGCCCGCCACAGCGGCAATTACGACATGGCGGAGAATTATTACAGTCGGATTTTGAAAGTGGACGCGGCAGAGCCAGAGGCCAACTGGGGCTATCTCCTGAGCAAATACGGAGTGGAAATCTCGGAAAATGCCCTGGACTATGGCGGAGTGCTGTTCCACCGGGTAGAGCACGGCTCCTTTTTACAGGACCCGGCTTACGAAAAAATGATGACTTATGTGCCCCGGGAGGCGCGCCACTATTATGAAGGAACGGCCAGAGATATCGACGCCCAGCATAAGAAGCTGATGGCCATTTCCAGGGCGCTCGCGGCCCCGGATATCAGCATCGACTGCACGGCGGCGCCGGGAACGGAGGATTTTCTTCTGTCTGTACAGATCGGAAAGGCTCTGGAGGAAGCCGGCTACCGGATCTTCCATCCAGCCATGCTGGCAAATGTGGACCGGCGGGATCTGAACCTTTACGAGATGGCAGCAGCCGAAAAGGCGGAGGCCATGCTGGTAGTTATGACCCGGAAGACAGACCGGGAGGACGCCCGCTTTCAGGCAGTCTGGCGGCGTTTCCTGGCATACAGGAGGCAGGACGCGGGCAGGAAGCTTCTGTCCGTGTTCCGGGGGATTCGCCCGGAGGATCTGCCTCTGGAGCTTCAGCCCCTGCAGTCTGTCGCCTGTGAGGGAAGCGGCTTCCAGGACCGGATCACGGCAGAAATCAACCGGATGTTCGGACGCCAGAACCGTTCCTCCGATCTGGTAAGGAAAAACCTTGAGCTTCTGCGGGAGGGCCAGGCGGCTCTGGACGCCGGCGATTATGAAAAGGCGGCAGGCTGCTTCCGTCAGGCTGCGGCTGCGGACACGGAGGAGTACCGGGCCCACTGGGGACTGGTCTGCGCCCTGACAAAAGGGCTCACGGTCCCTGTGCTCTCCGGTGAGGTGGACCAGAGCTACCGGCAGGCAGTACAGTCTGCGGATAAGGCTTCCGCTGAAAAATATACGGAGAGCATGAAGGCGCTGATGAATCAGGCGGCCTGGCAGGAGCTTCTGCGCCTTACACGGCTGCTTCAGGACTATGAAGCAGAAGGAAGGGAGGACGTGCAGAAGGCAGAGGAGCGGGTGAAGCTCTATCTTCCGGCCTTTGACAGCCGCTTTCAGGAGCTGGAGGACTGGCATGAGGGCGCGAAACGCCAGAGAGAGCTGGACGCGCTGCGACGGGCCTATCAGCGGCGGGACACAGCGGTGGAGCCCCTGTTCGCGGAGCAGGAAAAGATCGAGTACGCTTATGAGAATACGGCTATGAGCCATTCCCCTCTTCTGAATGGCGGGCCCTTGCGGGCGGTTCTGCTGGGGCTTTCTCTGGCGGCCATGGCAGCTTCCTATATGCTGGTGCTCTGGAACTTCCGATACAGCACCGGATACACCACAGACTTTTACAAGAAGTCCCAGTGGCTTTTTGTCATTTCGCTTGTCTTCATCATTGCCTGGGCGAGATGCCTGATACCAAAGGATAACTGGAGTGTTTATATTGGTATCGTCGTCAGCCTGGTCCTCTATGTTCTTTCCCGGAGGAAGATTGTGCTGTTTCAGCTTGTGCTGATTCTGCTTCCCGCAGTTCTCTTTCTGGTGGAGCGGATCATGATGATGGTGCTGGCGAAGAACGCCAGAGACGCCTATGAGACAAAGGAGAAGGCCGCCGGCGCCGTGTGGGAGATCGCGGAGCGCATCAAAGCATCCTACCAGACGGCTATGGAGGCAGTCTGCGCGAAATACAGGCTGCCCGGGGTAGAGATTCCTACTCTTGAGGTGTCGCATTCCCAGTATTACAGCGGGGTCGGGAAGCACTGGAAGGACAGATCCCCTCTCAGCTACCTGCTTCGGACACTGGCTTTCTTTGCTGTCTTTATCGGAGCGGTGACTGTCATAAATAACGGGCTCTACGCTTCCGGCTGGAGCCATATCACAAAGGTGGACACCCGCTATTATCATGTGGTGGGACTTACAGAGGACGGCACGGCGCGGGCCAGCGGCATGAACGACGCAGGCCAGTGCGAGGTCTCGGACTGGGAAAACCTGGTGGATGTAGGCGCGGGCCGCTATTACAGCGCGGGACTTACGGCGGATGGCCATGTTCTGATCGCCGGTCTGGAGGGCCAGGACGAGTCTGTCCGTGAAGCGGAGAGCTGGACGGATATTCAGGCCATCAGCGTGGGCGGCTACCACATCGTGGGCCTGAAAAGGGATGGAACGGTCGTCTCGGCGGGAGCGGATACCTGGGGCGAGAACGCAGTGGGAGACTGGACAGACGTGATCCAGATACAGGCTGTCTCTGACAATAATCTGGAGCAGACCTACGGTCTGTGCTCGGACGGAAGAGTGCTGATCGCCGGAGGCGGTTCAGATTATGACAGCATAAAAAGGTATGTGAGCGACCATTATGGCCCGGGAGAAGGGCAGATTTATGGAACAGAAGTGTATGGCTTTACAGCCTCCATCCTGGTACGCGCCCAGGACGGCAGCCTCAATGGAATCGGAAATGACGGTTACAAGCAGCTTTCCCAGGCTCAGGAATGGGACGGCTCCC
>ERZ1643249.3657-NODE-3657-length-13398-cov-4.950311_pt1 | contig 13398 bp, 15 predicted proteins | sample MGYA00579263_ERZ1643249 | MGnify/ENA primary metagenome ERZ1643249 (study PRJEB29033, sample SAMEA4952264) | chicken gut metagenome | biome: Broiler Chicken; feature: Gastrointestinal Tract; material: Caecum | place: Ireland | collected 2018 | study: Broiler...
AAAAAATATAACTTATATTATTGCTTTAATAGTTAAAAACAAATTATTTCATTTATCAAATAAAATAACCAGAGATAAACTTATACAGGTATATAATGATTGTAAATATAGAGAAAAACAAAATGAAGGAACAGAAAAAAGAATAGAGAATTTTATCAGTTATTTTTATAAAAGCATAGAAAATGAATTAACGAAGGAAAGTAAAGAACCTTCTTTTTTTATGCCGAATAATGATGAAATTGAAATTTAAAGGAGGTGGTCTTATGCTCTAACTAAAAAAATAAAATTAAAAAGGAAGAAAAAAATGAGCATTGATGATATATTTAATAAAGAAGAATTAGACTTAATTTCTAAAAATATTAAAATTGATAACAGAATTTATACTAAGGATGAACTTATATTACTTAGAAGTAATATAATTGATGGTATATTTAGCAAAAGTTCTAAAAATGGCGATTTGCAGAAAGCAAATGAAGAATTTTATGATATAATTGAAAAAATTGATAAAGTATGCGATTAAATGTATTTAATTAGAGGTGCTATATGAAAAGAAAAGTATTTGAAGTGGTTAAAATAAAAAGTGGTGATATGGCAACAATTATAGTAGTAGATAAAGATTCTTATAAAGTAGAAATAGTTGGCAAAAATGGGAAAATAAAAGAAATAACAGAAATTAATGAAAATGATATTGATGAAGTAATTGTCAAAAAATAAAATATATGGAGGATTTATATGGAAAAGAATATTAATATTCCAAATCAAAAAGAAAAATGTAATATAAAAGCAAAAGTATTTTACGGAGCAAAAATTCGGTAAGAACTTTTTTATTTTTTGTCATGGCTTTTGCAGTAAAAAAGAAAGTAATTCTATTGAAATAGTAGCTAAGGAACTTTTAAAAAAGGGCGTTACATCTATTTCATTTGATTTTCCAGGACATGGTGAAAGTGAACAAAATATCTCAAAGTTAACTGTTGATATTTGTATTTCGTATATAAATTCAGTTATTTCATATATTAAACAAGAATTTGGTTCGGATGTTAAGATTTCTTTTTATGCAATTAGCTTTGGAGCATACATATTATTGAACAAATTAATAAATGATAAAGATAATTATTCTAATATAATATTGCGTTCACCAGCAATTAATATGAAAGAAATACTATTAAGAAGTTTATTAAAAGATAGTTTATCTTCATATAGGCAGACAGGAAAAGCAAGAGCAGGTCATAATGGAGAAAAAGAAATAGATTATTCATTTTTAGAAGATATAGAGGAAAATAATTTATACAAAAATTATAAAGAAAAGAGAAAAATAATCATAATACAAGGAGTATTAGATGATACGGCTTTAATTAAAGATACATATAAATTTATAATGGATAAACCAGAAATACAACTTATAGAAATAGAAGGATTAAATCATCATATGGAACCAGAAGAAATTAAAGATATTACTTGCAAAATGTTAAAAATGATTAAATTGACATAATTATGAAAAAATGCTATAATTATACTGCAGTTTTACAATGCAAAAGCTAACAGGATTTAAAAACGTAAACAGATTGTAAGGAGGCATTTTTATGTTAAGCATTGAAAGAGGAAAAAACGGTAAGTATGGAGTTAAAAATGAATATGGAGAACTTATCTGTGACTTTATCTATGATGAGATTCGGAATTATTCAGAAGGAATGGCAGCAGTAAGAGTAAATGGCAAATGGGGTTATATTAATGAGCAAGGAACGGAAGTTTGTGAAATTAGGTATGAAGCAGTAGGAGATTTCCAAAACAAACTTGGAGTTGTAGAAAAAGAAGGTAAAAAGTGCTATTTGAATTTACAAGGAGATGAAGTAGCTGTTACTAATTTTATGAATGAAGAAATGATTTTTGAAGGCTGTAAGAGTTGTGCAATTGGAAATCATGCTATTACTAATTTACCAGGTGGTTACCTATATGAAGATGATTTCATTAATGTAACAATTGATCCTGAAATTCCAATTCGTGGGTTTATTGTAATTGGAATTAAAAAACACATTTCTTCAACAACTATACTGACACGAGAAGAAAGAATCCAAATAGAAGAAATTACAAATAAGGTAAAAGTAGCTTTAGAAAAACTCGGAGCAAAAAATATTCTTTTGTTTGAAGATGGTTTTTCAGAACATTATAGAAGATGGATTATTCCTTCGGATGATTGGATGTTCCAATTTGGTAGAGGGAAGAATTTAAAGCAAATAACCACTTATGCTCGTAAGAATATGTCAATAGAACAAAAAAAATCGTTTTTGCTGTTTGCAGAGCAGGTGAAAGAACTGTTAAATCCGTAATTAGCTTGGAGGAGAAGATATTTTCTTCTCCTCTTTAATATGGTTAAAAAATAGTGAATAAAAAATTGACAAAATTAAAAAAAAGTGTTAACATAATCAAAGAGAGGTTTTTGTGTAGCAATCTGAAAATGTTGTTCATTTGAAGGAGGAAAAGGACATGAAAAACAGACAGTTTGAAAAAAGTTTTAGTAAAGAGCGGTTAATTAGTCCAAAGAGAATAATTGCCGCGGATGTAACAACGGGGAAAACTATTTGGTTGACTGATAAAATTTTTCCACAGCATTTTTATCCACTAAGTATTAAAGAATATTGTGAAGCAATTAAAAAAGGAGTAAAGGAAGGTATTGAGAAAATTCCGATTTTGTCGGTTAGTAGTAAAGATTTTCCTTACTGCGATTTTAATTGTGTAGATTGCTTGGCTTGCCCAAGCAGGAAATGGGCTATTTCAGATAATCATATCAAATATCCTATAATTCCTATTGAACTTTATAAAAAAGTATTGAAAGAAATTTCAAGGTATTCAAAAGAAAGAGGATGTGAAAATGTAAGATTTGAATTGTGTGGCGAAGGAAATCCAGATTTGTATAAAGACAGAATTGAAATGATTAAATTTGCTACCCAAGAATGTGGAATGAAGATAGTATATGTCAGCACAGGAAGTAAAATGTCAGAAGAACTTATTGATTGTTTGGCCCATTATGCTTCGTGTATAAGGATTAGTTTTCCTGGTATATCTGCAACAGCTTATGAGGTTTATTCAGGTCAAGTTGCTAAAAATTCTTTTGGATATGATGATGCAATAAGATTAGTTGAAAAATTATGTGAAAAAAGAAAGCAGCATGGTAGAGAAGATGAACTTTTGATTGGAACGAGAACTTGTATTAGACCTTTAAATGATGATCATTATACAGACTTCCTAGAAACAGTCGGAAGATTTGGAGTAGATGCTTTTCAAGCTGTAAAGGTATTAACACCTGAATATGGTAAACATCAAAGTCAAAGTATGACTTGTCAGGCAATTAGTGAGTTGTTAGAATTAAAAGAAAACTACAGAAAGTTTGGTATTTCTAGTTTTCAAATTCCAAATGACTTGAGTAAGATTTACAATGATCGGTCTTTAAGAGAAGAGGTCAAGCCGTCTAGATGTTGGAGTTCACTTGTATCACCTCCATTATACGGAACGAATTTAATGTGTTGTGTATTGTGGGATAGGATAACAGATTTATCATATCACTATGGAGTAATGGAAGGAAATATTGGTGAATTAGAAACAATGATGAATGGAGCAAATGCAAAATTTATCAAGGAAAATTGTCCAAAAAATTGCAAAGACTGTTGTGCCTATAATGATAATAAATTCATGGATAGTCTATGGAAAGTTTTAAAAGTTCAAGATAATTTGGACAATATAGAATTTTTCTTTGAATATTAATTGGCACATCAAATAGAAAAAGAAACAGATTAATCTGTTTCTTTTTCTATTTGATTAATAAACATAGTTTTTATTGTAGAAATACAATCTAATAAGGATTTCCTATATTTGCTTGAAATATTTAATACCGTTTTTGAATATTTTGCCATATCGTCTAAATTGTTTCCAAATTGATATGTCCAATTATGTCTAGGCAAAAACCAAATATGAAATTGACCATCACTACCTTCATCTTGAAATTGAATAATATTATTAAAGCCTACGTGATGTAAAGTATCTATTAATTTGTCAGATATATTATATATTTGCATTTTTTGTTCATTAGTAAATTCACAAATACTGGAATAGGGCTTATTAGTTCCTAAAATTACAAGTCCCATAATTGGAATTTCAGGATCGGCAGTTACATTTATAAATCCATTATCAAAAATATATTCACCAGGTAAGTTTTTTATATTATGATTTGCAATTGCCATGCCAAGAGTACCTTCAAATTCCATAGATTCATCAAGCCAATTTTTTATTTTGTTCATATAAACATAAACCTCCCTTAAAATAAATGTTACATTAATATATCATATATTTTTAGATAAATCAAATATAACACCTTTACAAAGGTATATACTTATTATATAATCATTGGAAAAGAGAGTTACGGGGAGGAAAATCTTATGAAGATAGGAATAATATCAGATATACATGGCAATATAGATGCTTTGAATGCTGTATTAAAAGAAATAGAGAAAGAAAATATAGATAAGATAATTTGTTTAGGTGATTTTATAGGACGGAGCAGGAAAATCAGAGGAAGTAATACAAAAAATATTACTAATAAAAGAAAAATGTATATGTGTAAGAGGAAATAGAGAAAAATACATATTAGAAGGGATGCCAACAATAGTACATGATGAAAAAGTAAAAGTAAGTAAGGAACAGATAGATAGAAATGAATGGATAAAAAAACATTTAAGCAATACTTCAATAGAATTTATAAAATCTTTACCTATAGAAAACATGATAGAAATATTAGGCAAGAAAATTTATATAGCTCATTATCCAATGGATAATGAAATGAATTTTAAAAAACACATAAAAATTGCTAATTTACAAGATAACGAAGAAATGTTTAAGGATATTGATGCAGATATTTATTTATATGGTCACACTCATGTTGGAATTTATAATAAGAGTTCTAATAAATATTATATAAATCCTGGGGCCTTAGGTTGTCCGGGTAAAACAGATGAAGCACCATACGGAATATTAAATATTGATAGAACAACAATTACGTATAAGCAATTAAAAGTTAAATATAATGTAAAGAAAGTAATTAAAGATATTAATGAATTATCGTTTCCTGGATATAAACACGTACTAAAAATATTTTATGGAATAGATTAACATAATTGTTGACTAAGTTATAACAAGATGCTATAATTAATATTGTTAGGTAAATACTATTTTTATAAGGAGGATGTTATTATGTTGTTCAGTATCATAATTCCTGTTTTCAATTCGGAAAAATATTTGCGGAAATGCTTAGAAAGTGTATTGAAGCAAACATATTCAGAATTTGAGGTTATTATTATTGACGATGGTTCAACGGATTCAAGCCCAATAATACTAGATAAATATGCTAAAAAAGATTCAAGAATACAAGTGTATCATGTAAAAAATGAAGGTGTTACGAAAGCAAGAAAAATAGGAGTATCCCTAACTAAAGGAGATTATGTTATTTTTATTGATTCGGATGACACTATAAATTGCGAGTTACTTTCTAATATTGAGAGGACACTGAAAAAATTTCCTAATGTTGATATGATACGATTTAGGTGTAAAATGATTAACGATAAACCAGGATTTGATCATGAGTTATATAATGATTATAATTATGATTGTAATGTTTTGTATTCTGGAATAGAAGCAATCAGAAGATGGAATAATCCAGATAAGAGATACGAAATTTTTTGGTTATATGCTATGAAAAGGGAAAAAGCACTAATCATTCAAGATGAGCCTAACTTTAAATCTAGTAGTGATTATGCTATTGTACCAGTAATTATAGCTAATTGTCAAAGAGTAGTTATGATAGAGTATATTGGATATAATTATACCTGTGATAATGGACATAGTATAACCCATTCAGTTGGATATCAAAGAGAAAAAGATAGGGCTTTAAACTTTATAGGTGCGTATATGTATTTAACTTCAAAGATGAAAATGATAGAAAAAGAGAAAAATATTGATTTTAACTTTTTCTATGAAGAATGGAGGCAAAGATTACTGAAAAAATATAACATATTAAGTGATCCCTTAAAAATTGAATTAAATGCTGAATTTGAAAAAGCATTTAATCAATAATGTACAAATGATACCTGTTAATATTAATATATTTCAGGTATCATTTGCCTTTATATTAAGTAATAATGAGAGGAATATCGAATGAATCTATATAAATATATCAAACAAAAAATCCAATTAAAAGAAATAGAAAAATTACCTAAAGATAGATACGAAATAGCAATTGTTAGAAGTACATTAAAGAATTTATCTAATTTATTTTATAGAGATTATACTTTTTTCTTAAATAAAGAAAATTTAATAGATAGAAAAGATATATATAATAAAAAAGTAGATATTACTGACATTAAAGATTTTTCAATTGTTTGTAAAACTTATTGTGAGATTATTAAAAATGTTCTTAAAGAAAATTATGATATTGATTCAGAATTAATATCGCCATTTTCTGATGAATTCAGACATATTGATTTAATGATAGTAACTAAAACAGGAAAAAGATATATTGTAGATCCTTTGTCTGATTTAGTTGAAATGCAGGTAGGCATAAAAACAAACAATTTTGCGAGTAAGGATTATTATGATAAAACTTATAAAGGAATGTATAAAGAAATTAGTTTTTTGACTGATGAAGAATTAGAAGAAATAGACGATAGAATTGAATATAAAAATGGAAATAAGTATCTTAATAACAGTTTAGAAGAAATAAAAAGTTATTTTGACAGCAATATGGGGCAAACAATTAGCTTAGAAAGTGAAAGAGATAAAATAATAGAAAATAAATTGAAATATATATGTGAAAATTTAAATAATAGGAACAGAATAAATGGTATAGTAGATTTAGTTATGTACATTAATACTGTAATAAGTAAGGTGTTTTCTAAAGAAGAACAAAGTAGAATCCAAGTATTGAATTTTTTTGCAGATGAAAAAGATATAATTAATAAAGAATTGGATTTGATACTTGATAAGAAAAACAAAAGAGATAGGGGTGTAGTAATTAAAATAGGGGATAAATGTTTTATAATAGGATTAAATGTTTTATTTAAAGAATTTAGTAATAATGAATGGAATGAAATAGTTAATGAAAATAAAATATTTGTTAGACCGAAGTTTAATGTTATTTTATTAGATTATCTAAAGAAAAATGGAGCGGATAGAAACATTGTTCATAATAATGAATTTTTAAGATTATTTAGTATTTTTGAAAAAAGATTGATAAGAAGTGGAAAAAAGTTTGAGGAAATAATAAAAAACAACATAGTTATAAGAGATGGAAAAATACTAACTAAAGTAAATGGAGAAAGATTTTTATATAAAATTGAAGGGTGTAATTTAGTAGTAGAAGATTATAGTCACAATATAAAAGATACAATATTGTTCCAAGACGAAGGAAGAAAAATCATTCATAAAAAAGAACGAATTTTAATAAAAGCAAAGAAAAAAGATATGGGGGAAAGATAAAACTTATATGAATACAAAAATTAATATTAAAAATAAGATTACGGGATATAATATACCAACTGTTATTGATATTCCAATAAATTCAAAAGATATAATTATAATGTGTCATGGTTTTGGTGGAGATAAAGATAGTCCAATTTCAAAATTGATTGCACAAATGTTTTTAGATGAAGGTATAGGAGTTGTAGCTTTTGATTTTCCAATTCATGGAGAAAGTAAAGCGGAAATAGAAGAATTTACTGTTAAAAATTGCGTATCAGATATTAATGTTGTTAGAACTTATATTAATGATAATTTTCCTCAAAAAGATATATCGCTTATGGCTACAAGTTTTGGAGGTTATATAGCTATAAATAGTTTCTTAGATGGAAATGTATTTTATAAATATGTAATATTAAGATCACCAGCAGTAAATATGAAAGATGTATTAAAACACACCTTACTAAAAGAAAATTTTAGTGAATATCGCAGGAAACGGAATAGCAAGAATGGGGAGAAATGGAAAAATGAAAGTATTATATGAGTTCTATGAAGATTTAACAAAAAATGATATATTAAAAAGAAACAAAGAACTAAAACAAAAAATGTTAATTTTTCATGGAACGGATGATGATACTGCTTTAATAGGTGATACAGAAAAATTCACAAATCTAAATAATAAGGTTGCAAAATTGATAAAGGTTCCAAAAGAAAATCATAGAATGAAAATTGAAAATTTAAAAAAAATAATGGGGTATGTTATAAAGTGTATAAAAGAAAAAGAAATTAAAAAAGAGATATTAGAAGAAAGATAAATCTATAAAAATAAAAAAATTAAATATAGTTATTAAAAGAGGTAGAAAATGAAAATTGCAATAGTTGGATGCGGATATGTAGGATTATCTTTAGCTACTTTATTAAGTTGGAATAGGGTAAAAAATAGAAATTGACATTAAAAAAGAGTTAGGGTATAATTAGGGTATTAATAAAATAAGTTCTTAAGTATCCTTAGAGAAAATATTGAAATATAGGGGCTTTGGAGGATTTGAACCACAGAAAGATATGAGGACTGAAAATCCTCGTGTCAGTGGTTCGATTCCACTTGAAGCCACCAAGATAAAAACCGTTTCAAAAGAAACGTTTTTTTTTTGAATAAAACATAAAGCAAATGTTGATTTTCAGAAAAAGGAATTAAAGCATTATAAATAAAATAAACTTTTGTGTGAGTATAAAATAATATCTATGAAATTTACACAAAGTTTATTTTTAAATTTGTAACCAAAAAAACCAATCCACCATATTATATATTATACAAAGGAACAACAAAAGAAAGCAATAAAAATGTTTTCGAAAGGAGGTCTAGACTATGCCAGAGAACAGAGGATGCGGTGGATTTGGATTTGGTGATGACTGCTGCTGGATAATCATCTTAATATTATTAATTTGCTGCTGTTGCGGTGGAAATAGAGGAGGATGTTGCTAAGCCTTTTCTAAAGTATACAGGAGAAAAATAATATATAAGAAAATAAGAGGGAAACTTAAAACAAAAACCCAAAATACAAAAAATCCAACTCTATAAAAAGGGTTGGATTTTTTGCTTTAAAGTTAGTTATTAAATATAGAGAATAATTATATAGAAAAGAATTACTTTTCATTTTTCATTTCCATATTAGAACCATATCTTTTTATTTTTTGTGTAGTAGTTTTTTCAAATTCTTTATCTCTAATTATAAAATTTTTAATATGTTTGTAATTTGGTAATTTACTATTAACACTAGCTACAACATCAGAAATCAATTTCTTAATTTCAGCTTTTGTTGGAACACTGCCTTTTAAATATTCTGTAATAGCTTCTATATTAGGGAATATTTGTGCATTAACATATGTCTCATCATCATTTTCTTTATGAATACCTAATACTAAAGATTCAGAAATTAAAGGACTATCATTTAAGTAATATTCAACTTCCTCTGGATATATATTTTTTCCGTTTTTTGTTACTATAACACTTTTACATCTTCCAGTAATATATAAATATCCATTTTCATCAATTTTACCTAAATCTCCAGTATGAAACCATCCATCTTTTAAAACTTTAGCTGTTTCTTCTGGCATATTGTAATATCCAAGCATAACATTAGGGCCTTTAACTAAAATTTCTCCAACACCAGAATCACCAGGATTATCGATTTTATATTCTACATTAGGAATAGGAAGTCCAACACTATCATCTTTTTTATAAAAATCAGTATTTCCAGCAACAAGTGGTGAACATTCTGTTAGACCATAACCTTGCAAAGTATTTAAACCTAAGTTATCAAAATCATTAACAATATTAGGATTAACAGAAGCGGCTCCAACTATAAATACACGAAGCCTTCCACCAAGACTATTTTTAACCTTATTTTTAACTACTTTTTTAATTATTAGTGGTAAATCATTATATGGATTTTCATTCTTTTTTTGATATTTTTCAGGTAAAGATTTATTCATACTCTTAATAATATTTTTATGCACATTTTCTAATAATAATGGTACACATAAAATAACAGAAGGATGATATTCATTCATATTTTCAGCTATATGTCTTAAACCATCACAATAAGCGATACTTGCACCACTATAAATAGGTAGTAAAAATCCTAAAGTACATTCATATGTATGGTGTAAAGGTAAAACAGAAAAGAATAAATCACTTCTTTTTACTTTTACAATACCATATGTTGATAAAATATTTGAACAGATATTTCTTTGAGATAAACATACACCTTTTGCATTTCCAGTAGTTCCAGAAGTAAATAATAAAATTCTCATTTCATCTGGGTCTATTTTTATTTTATCAAAAGAAGTATTACCACTTTCATATAAATTTTTTCCATTACTTTTATATTTAGAAAAACCAATCATATTTTTAATTGATTCATTATCATCAAAATTAACAAATAAAATATTTTTATTATTTAACAAATTATTTTGCACAATTTGTGATAAATTCTTATCATCTCCTAAAATACATACAGATTCTGATATATTTAAAAAATTAACAACATCATCTGAATGTAATTCTTTATCTATTGGAACAACAATACCAACAATTGAAGCTGCTAGATATGAAACAGCCCATTTATAAGAATTTTTACCAATGACCGCAATTCTTTTATTTAAAAAGCCACTATTTATAAGACTTGTCCTAAGTGAAATAATGTCATTATAAAATTCTTCATATGATAAAGAATAAATTTTACCATCTTTATCTTTTAGTTTAAAAGCTGTTCTAGTTTTATAAATATTTGCAGAACGTTCAATCATATCTTTAAAATTTGTAACTTCTTCACATTTATGATATTTTTTCTTTAACTTTTCAGCAGTATTTAAATTATTATTTTTCATTATATATCAATCCTTTCTCACTATAAAAATAATAATATAAACTTTTAATTTTAAAGCAATTAAATTGTTAATTTAAAATTATTCATATCTATAAAAAAGATAATTAGTATCTTTTTTTACAATTAAACTACCATTATAAATAGATTCATCATTATTTGTGTAAGGTATATCAAGTGATATGAAAGCTTTAAATTTTTCATCATTATTATTTGTTATAAATATATTAAAAGCAATAGTTGTTTTAAGGGAATCTAAACTGACATTACAACGTTGTAACAAAGAACCATTATATGTAATAGGTATACTTGTATCTGTAATTGTATAATCAGTTTTTATATTCTCATTAACATAAGATAAAACTATTGGATTTGCACAATTATTATATAAAACAGGTGTAGATAAATCTGCAGTATCTTCAGATGTAATAGAAAAATTTAATGAATCATTTATTAAGTTAGTATCAACAATTGTACTATTTGCAAAATTATTTAAGTCTTTATAATATAATTTTGGTTCTCCAACTATAGGTGTTTGAGTAAATTTTATGTCAGTTATATATACTTCCTTTAAAGTATTTTTTAAAGTATTTTCATTAGAATTGTTATTTATAAATAAGGCCATATCTGTATAAGAATATAAATTTTCTATAGTAAAGTTAGATTTACTACTAACTTTATTTTTGCAATCACTACTACTAAAAAATACAATTTTGTTAATAGAAAAAATTGTATCTTTATTTTTCTCAGAAAAGGTTAAATATGAATTTTCAAGTGAAATTTTTTTAAAATAAGTTTTAAGATTATAATACAATAAGATTACCAATATTATACATAATAAAATAACAATTGCAGTTAAAATAAATTTTTTTGTATCTATTTTTTTTAAGAGTTCAGAAATTTTGCTTTTCATAAAATTAAAACCTCCGTTTGAATTACTTTGATGTTTTTTAGAATATATATAGAATGGATAATTTAAATTTTTGTTACTTTGATAGTTATTATAATATTATATTTTTGGTATAAAATCAAGTATTGAACATTTAGTATAGAATTTTTTAATGATTATTTGTATTAAATTACATAAATATATATGCTATAATTTCCAGCGTATTTAAATTGACAAAATAATACAAGAAGTTTAAAATATAACTAGGTGATGTTATGAAGTCAAAAGAAAAAACAAAAAGTAAGAAATTTTTTAAACTAACATTAAAAAACATAATATTATTTTTTGGTAGTATTATTATTTTATTCTATATGTATACATTTTATCACTTATATTTTGGACAAAATATGTCTTATGCAAAAGATGATACAAAATCTGATACAAAAGAAGTTACCACAGAGCCAGAAAGTATAAAAATTAGTAACGCTGAAAATGTAAACATAGATGATATAATAAATAAAAACTATAATCCAAATTATAGAGAAGAAATAATGCAAGAAGAACAAGTATTAGAATATTTAACTACATATAAAGAAAATTACAATATCCCAAAGGGAATATCATATGTTACTCAAGAAGGAAGAAAAGGTACACAAAAAATAACAATAAAAAGAATTTATGACGGAGAAAATTTAATAAGTGAAGAACAAATTGGAGCAGTTATAATAAAAGCAGCATTAAATAAAGTTATAGAAATTGGAGAAGGAAAAAGTACTAGCACAAAAAAAGTAAAAGTTGGAGACATTGTGTATGTAACATCAGATATGTTAGCAGTAATGTCAGAAGCCTCAGAAGATTCGGAAAAAATATTAACTTTAACAACAAATGATGAATTAGAAGTTTTAGAAATTCAAGATAGTTGGTATAAAGTTTCACATAGTAAAGCCACAGGGTGGGTAAAAAAAGAGTGTACAACATATATTGACTTAACTAGTAAAGAAGAAGCAAAACAAGAAGAAAGTAATACATCAAATCAAACAGAATCTAAAACTCAAGTTCAAAGTTTAAGTTTTAATATGCAACTTAATAAGCCAAGCGGATTGTCTTTAGAACAATTTAAAAAAGTTCTATCAGATACACAAGATGTAAATAAGGTATTTGAAAATAATGCAGAATATTTCTATTATATAGAACAACAATATAATATAAATGGAATATTTATAGCAGCAGTAGGAATTCATGAAAGTGCATGGGGAACTTCTGCAATATCTAAACAAAAACATAATTTGTTTGGATATGGGGCATATGATTCAAATCCATATAATGGAGCATATAGTTTTTCTGACTATTCTGAATCAATAGACCTAATAGCAAGAGTTTTTGTTAAATATTATTTAAATCCTAAAGGAACAAATATATATGGAGGAGAAAAAGCAGCAGGTTCATACTATACATCTCCAACATTAACAGGAGTAAATAATAAATATGCATCAGATAAAAATTGGGCAAATGCAGTATATAAACATATGAAGTATTTATATAATAAATTGTAATGTTTCAAGTTTTTTTGTAAATTTCCTTGCTATTTTTTTAAAGTTATTGTATGATATAGTGGTAAGAATTATA
>ERZ1643249.3658-NODE-3658-length-13395-cov-16.429160_pt1 | contig 13395 bp, 13 predicted proteins | sample MGYA00579263_ERZ1643249 | MGnify/ENA primary metagenome ERZ1643249 (study PRJEB29033, sample SAMEA4952264) | chicken gut metagenome | biome: Broiler Chicken; feature: Gastrointestinal Tract; material: Caecum | place: Ireland | collected 2018 | study: Broiler...
GAATAAAATCCGCCGATGCGGGCAATACTGTCTGCGTCGGAAGCGTCCGTGAACGGGCGGCAGGCTCCGCTACATATAATATATCATAGCGGAGAATATCTGAAAGGGGCGCGGCGTCTTTTTGCCGTGCCCGGGCCGCGCGGAGCTTCCGGAAGAAAAAATCGCAGAGGCACAACATGGACATCAGGAGAGGAGAACTCTATTACGCAGACCTCAGCCCCGTCGTGGGCAGCGAGCAGGGCGGCGTGCGCCCCGTGCTCGTCGTGCAGAACGACGTCGGCAACAAGTATTCGCCCACCGTCATCGCGGCGGCGGTGACGAGCAAGCTCACCAAAGCAAAACTGCCCACCCATATCGAGATATCCGGCCGCTCCTTCGGGCTGCAGAAGGATTCCGTTATCTTGCTCGAACAGATCCGCACGCTGGATAAGCGCCGCCTCAAAGAGCGCATCGGCGCCCTGTCCGAAACCACCATGCGCAAGGTAGACGGGGCGCTGCTCATCAGTTTAGGCTGCCGCCCCGCAAACTGAAAGCGCCGCACGCTCGCGTGCGGCGCTTTGCCGCGCATATTTTTTTGTTTTGCTTTTTCCCCGAAAAAACCTTTGAATTTTCCGCGCTTTATGGTATAATGAGAACTGTATAACAATTTCCGCGCCCTTCCCCGGGCGCGGCGGGAGCTTATTTCTATGAAAGACCCCAACTATTTTATTCCCGACAGGGGCTTTACGCTTCCCATCGGCGAAGACGGGTTCACCATCTATTATTATGCCATCATGATCGTCGCGGGCATCATCCTCGCCACCGTCGTCGTCTGGCTCCTCTTTAAGCGCAGGAACATCCCTACGGACTGGACGATCGACCTGCTGCTTTGCATCCTGCCCCTCGGCATCATCGGCGCGCGTACCTTTTACTGCGTCACCGACCCGTCTACCTCCATCCTCGAATGGTTTTCGGGCTTCCGCGACGGCGGGCTGTCCATCATCGGCGGGGTCATCGGCGGCGCGCTCGGCGTCGTCCTCTTCTGCGTCATCCACAAGATCAATTTTCTGCGCGTGGCAGACTGCCTGCTCCCCGGCGTCATTTTGGCGCAGGGCATCGGCAGGTGGGGCAACTTCTTCAATCAGGAAGTCTACGGCGGCGTCATCACCGACCCCGCATGGCAGTGGTTCCCCTTCGGCGTCTACATCGAAAGCGCGGGGGAGTGGCATTACGCCTTCTTCTTCTATGAGAGCGTGCTCAATATCATCGTCTTTGCGCTCCTGTTCACGCTGATGTGGAATTTCCGCAAAAAGCCGCACGGGCTTGCCGTCGCCGGGTATTTCTTCGCCTACGGCACGGTGCGCTCTGTCATGGAGCCGCTGCGCGACGGGCAGTATATCCTCGGCAGCAGCCTTCCCATATCGCAGGTCTTTGCCATTCTTATGGCGGTCGGCGGCGTCCTCCTCTTTGTTGCCGTCCTTTTCCACAACCGCAGAAAGTACGGCAAAGCGTTCGGCGCGGCGTTCGGCGAGCCGCTCGCCGTCCTGCCCAAATATTATACCGCCGAACAGCGCAGGAAGATGGAGGAGGCGCGCCGCGCCAAAGAAAAGGCGGCAAAGCTCGCCGCACAGGGCGCGCAGGATACGGCGAATGCGGTTCCGCTGCCTCCGGCGGAACAAAAGGACGATAAAAAATGAGCGGACGCAACCTTACTCTTCTGACCGATCTGTACCAGCTCACGATGATGAACGGGTACCTGAAAAACGGCAAACAGAACGACGTCGCCGTGTTCGACCTGTTTTTCCGCCGCAACAACATCATCACCTATTCCGTCGCCGCGGGGCTGGAACAGGCGGTCGACTACATACGCAATATCCGTTTTTCGGAGGGCGACATCGCCTACCTGCGTTCGCTCGGCCTGTTCGACGAAGAGTTTTTATCCTATCTGAAAACCTTCCGCTTTACGGGCGACGTGTACGCGGTGCCGGAGGGCACCTTCGTATTCCCCGAAGAGCCGATCATCACGGTAAAGGCGCCCCTTCTCGAGGCGCAGTTCGTGGAAACGGCGCTGCTGTGCATCGTCAATCATCAGACGCTCATCGCCTCGAAGGCTGCGAAGATCGCCTATGCCGCTGGAGGGGATCAGGTCATGGAATTCGGCCTGCGCCGCGCGCAGGGGCCGGACGCGGGCCTGTACGGCGCGCGCGCCGCGGTCATCGGCGGCTGCGGCTCCACCTCCGACGTGCTCGCGGGCGAGATGTTCGGCATCCCCGTCGCGGGCACCCATGCGCACAGCTGGGTGATGAACTTCCCCTCCGAGCTGGAAGCCTTCCGCGCCTATGCGGATCTGTTCCCCGACGCCTGCCTGCTGCTCGTGGATACTTACGATACCCTGAAAAGCGGCGTGCCCAACGCCATCCGCGTATTCCGCGAACTGCGCGAAAAAGGGCACGAGCCGAAGGGCATCCGCCTCGACAGCGGAGACCTCGCCTACCTGTCCAAGCGCGCCCGCAGGATGCTCGACGACGCGGGCTTTCCCGACGCGATCATCTGCGCCTCGGGCGACCTCGACGAGCACGTCATCGCCTCCCTCAAAAACCAGGGCGCGAAGATAGACCTGTGGGGCGTGGGCACGAAGCTGATCACCAGCAGCGATATGCCCGCCCTCGGCGGCGTCTACAAGCTGTCCGCCCTGTACCCGGCGGGCGGCGGCGAGATCCCGAAGATCAAGCTCTCCGACAATTCGGATAAGATCACCAATCCCGCCTTCAAAGACGTGTGGCGCATCTACGACAACGAAACGGGCAAGGCGGAGGCGGATCTCATCGTCGTGCGCGGGGAAACGTTCGACGAGAGCAAGCCGCTCACCATCTTCCACCCGAAGGAAACGTGGAAGCGCATCACCTTTACAGACTACACCGTCCGCCCGCTCACCGTGCAGGTCATGCGCGGGGGCGAGCAGTGCGCCCCGCTCCCGCCGCTCTCCGAGATCTGCGCCTACGCCTCGCGGGAGAAGGAGAGTTTCTGGGACGAATACAAGCGGCAGGATAACCCGCACGTCTATAAGGTCGACCTCTCGCAGAAGCTGTTCGACATCAAAAACAAACTCATTTCGCAGATAAGGGGAAACGATGGCTAAAAAATTCACCCAGCAGGAAACGGAAAAGCTGATCGCGGGCATCCGCGAGGCGTACGAGATCAAGATACGCCAGCTCAATTACCGCCTCGACGGGCTGGTGAGCGAAAACCGCAGCCTGCGCGCGAGCCTCGCGGAGTACAAGAGCCGCGAGGGGCGCGTGGGCAGGGCGATCGTCGCCGCGGAAGAAAAGGGCGAAGAGATCCGCGAACTCTACCGTATGTCCGCGGAAACCGAACTGCGCACCCTCCGCCTCTTTGCCGACAAATGGAAAAAACTCGCCGCGCAGATGGCGGAAGTGTTCCCGAAAGGCGAGGCGGAAAAGTACGCGGGCTTTGCCGACGACCTTGCCGCCCTGCTCGGGAAGGAGCGCTTTGCCCTTCCCGAAGAAGAAGAGGCGCCCCCCGCTCCCGCGGCTGAAGGAAAATTCGACCCCAAAGCCGTCATCGAAAAGTATGTGGAAGGGGAAGAAGAAACGGGCTTTAACCTCGACGACGTGCTCAACCCGAAGGGTAAGCTCGATCTCGAAAAACTCTGCCGCAGCCTCGGGCTGATGGAAGAGGAAGAATAACTGCAAAAGGAAGATCTGATGGTTTACGCAATCGTATTTGTACTGCTGGTGCTCATCGACCAGATCTCGAAGGCGGTCGCCTTCGCCGTTTGGGGCTGCCCCAGCGGGCTGTCCTATTTCCTCGGGAATTTTCTGGGGATCGACACGCTCGTCAACACCGGCATTTCCGGCGGCATCGGCAGCGACCGGCCGTGGGCGCTGCCCGTGTTCATCGCCGTCACCTGCGTCGCGCTCGTCGCGCTGCTCGTCGTGCTCGTGCGCCTGAACAAAAAACGCCGCCTGCTGCGCACCTCCGTCGTGCTGATCATGGCGGGCGCGGCGGGGAACCTCATCGACCGCTGCGTCACGCACGGCGTGCGCGATTTCCTGCATTGGAATTTCGGCTTCTGGAGTTTCAGCAACAATTTCGCCGATCTGGTCATCACCGTCGGCGCCGTGCTGTTCATCGTCGCCATTCTGTTCGTCGACTCCGACGCGCTGTTCCGCTCCCATAAAAAGAAGGAGGCGGAACAGGCGGAAGTGCGCGAGGCGGCGGAAGAACTCGCCTCGGCAGAAGGGGAGAAGGACGGCGACAAGCAGTGACGGTACGGAGGCTTCTCGCGGAGCAGCCCTGCGAACGGCTCGACGTGTTCCTGTCCGCCCGTCTGGGCGTCACGCGCTCCGCAGCAAAAAAACTGCTGGACGGCGGGCATATCACCGTCGGCGGCAAAGCTGTCAAGGCGTCCCGCCCCGTAAACGCGGGGGAAGAGGTCGTCGCCGAGATCCCCGACCCCGAAACGCTCGATCTGACCCCGCAGGATATCCCCGTCGACATCGTCTATGAAGACGAAGACATCGCCGTGGTGAACAAGCCGCAGGGGCTCACCGTCCACGCCGGCAGCGGAAACCTGTCCGGCACCCTCGTCAACGCCCTCCTGTACAGGCTGAACAGTTTAAGCTCCATCAACGGGGTCGTCCGCCCCGGCATCGTGCACCGCATCGACAAGGATACCTCCGGGCTTCTCGTCGTCGCCAAAAACGACGCCGCGCACCTCTCCCTCTCCGCGCAGATCGCGGAAAAGACCTGCCGGCGCGAATATCTCGCGCTTTGCGAGGGCATTTTCAAGGAAGATACGGGCAGGATAGAGACGTACATAGGCAGAAGCCCCTCCGACCGCGTGAAGATGGCGGTCGTGCCAAAGGAAAAGGGGAAGTACGCCCTCACCGAATACGAGGTGCAGGCGCGCTATGCGGAGGGGTTCACGCTCGCGCGGTTCCGCCTCTATACGGGCAGGACGCATCAGATCCGCGTGCATTGCCGCTATATCGGGCATCCCGTCGTCGGAGACCCCGTTTACGGCTCCAAAAAACAGAAATTTCATCTCGCGGGGCAGCTGCTGCACGCGTGCAGGCTGGAGCTGACGCACCCGCGCACAGGCGAGCGGATGTCGTTCGAAGCGCCGCTGCCCGCCTATTTTACCGACGTGCTTTCCCGCCTCGAAAGGGGCGGCAGGGTATAGACCGCATCGCAGGAGAGCAGGATGAAGATAAAGGGAAAACTCATGGACGCGGAGGGCATGAAGAACACCTTCCGCAGGCTCGCGCATCAGATCGTAGAGAGCGAGGGCGGGGCGGAAAACCTCGTCATCATCGGCATCCGCACCCGCGGCGTCACCGTGGCGGAGCGCATCAAGGCGTGCCTCGACTCCATCGAAGGGACAGACGTCCCTATGGGCGTGTTCGACATCGCCCTCTACCGCGACGACCTCGAAAACCTCGGCTCCGAAGTGGAGTTTTTCGGCAGCGAGATCGCCTTTCCCGTCGACGGGAAGACGGTGCTGCTCTGCGACGACGTGCTGTATACGGGCAGGACGGTGCGCGCCGCCGTCTCCGAAGTCATGCAGCTGGGCCGCCCCGGGCGCATCCGCTTTCTCGCGCTCGTCGACCGCGGCCACCGCGAACTTCCCTTCAAGGCGGATTTCACCGGCAAAAACGTGCCCACCTCGGGCAGGGAGGGCATCGCCGTCCGCTTTTCGGAAACCGACGGCGAAGATGCCGTCTATATTTACGACAAAGAATAAAAGCGCTGCGCCGCGGGACTTATCCGCGGCGCCTTTTCCTTTTTTTTGAGAGGAACGTATCCGACTTTTTCGTCACATATCGGTAAAAATTCCGAAAAAAGCCTGTCCTGCCGCTTGTAAAATCTTTTGAGAGGTGGTAAAATATAGAAAAACAAAAATCAGGAGGTTTCTGTTATATGGCTAAAAGACAGAGAACGGAAGCACAGGCCCGCCGCAGTTTCGTAAAGCTGTGCGCATTCGTCGGGCTGATCCTTGCGGCGTTTCTTTTTGTGTTCGGAGGCTTGTTCCAGGGTTCGGCGGCAGGTTCCGTGCTCGAACTGATCGGCAAACTTGCCCTCCTCGTTGCGATCGCTTTCCCTGCGTACGAGTACAGCAGGGGTTGCGGCAAGGTATGGCGCATCATTTTCTGGATCGCGCTCGTCATCTACATTGCCGGCTGCGTGCTGGGCCTTCTCAGCGGTGTCGGCGTCATCAACCTCGGAGAATAAAGAGATCAGGGAAAGACGGTTTGCTCGGGCAAGCCGTTTTTTCTTTACAAAAGGCGCAAAAATCTGTATAATGATACCGAATAAAATTTGAGCGGGATCATTATGGCAAATCCTTTGGTCGCCATCGTCGGCCGCCCCAACGTGGGCAAGAGCACGCTGTTCAACAAGATAGCGGGCAGAAAAATTTCCATCACCGAAAACAGGCCGGGCGTCACGCGTGACCGCCTCTATGCGGACGCGGTGTGGCGCGGCAAAAAGTTCACCGTCGTGGATACGGGCGGCATCGAACTCAAATCGGACGACAATATGTGGAAGGAGATCCTGCGCCAGGCGGACGCCGCCATCGACATGGCGCAGGTCATCGTGCTGCTCGTCGACGGGAAGGAGGAGCTCACCTCCTCCGATTACGACGTCGCCGAAAAGCTGCGCCGCAGCAAAAAGCCCGTCGTCCTCGGCGTGAACAAGATAGACAATTTCTCCCCCGACAAGCTCTTCGAGTACTATGCACTCGGTTTGGGCGAACCCGTCGCTCTCTCCGCCGAACATTCCTCGGGCGTGGGCGATCTGCTCGACGAAGTGGTCGCGCATTTCGAGGGCGGCGACGAGGAAGAGCACGACCGCCTGAAGATCGCCGTCGTCGGCAAGCCGAACGCCGGCAAGAGCAGCCTCGTGAACAGGCTGCTGGGCTTCGAGCGCACCATCGTCACCGACGTCGCCGGCACCACGCGCGACGCCGTCGATACGCCCTTCGAGCTGGACGGCAGAAAATACACCCTCATCGACACGGCGGGCATCCGCAAAAAGAAGAACGTGAACGACGACGTGGAGTATTACAGCGTGCTGCGCGCCTTCGATGCGGTGCGGCGGGCGGACGTCTGCCTTCTCGTCGTCGACAGCAGCGAGGGGCTCACCGAACAGGACGTGAAGATCATCGGCTATGTGCACGAGCAGGGCAAGCCCTCCGTCATCGTCATGAACAAGTGGGATCTGATCGAAAAGGATACGAACACCGTCAACAAGTTCGAGGCGAAGCTGAAAACCGATCTCTCCTTTATGGATTATTTCCGGTCGGTGTACATTTCCGCAAAGACGGGGCAGCGCGCGGAAAAGGTGCTGCGCCTCGCCTGCGAGGTGTACGAAAACGCCAACCGCCGCATAACGACGGGCACACTCAACGATCTGATCCTCGACGCGGTGCGCACCAACGAACCCGCGTCCGTCAACGGGCGGCGGCTGAAGATCTACTATTGCTCGCAGCCCTCCGTCTGCCCGCCCACCTTCGTGCTGTTCGTGAACGACGAGCAGCTCATGCACTTTTCCTACCGGCGCTATCTCGAAAACGTGCTGCGCCGTTCCTTTGATTTTTCGGGCACGCCCGTCCGCATCGTCACCCGCAACCGCGGCGAAAACGAGAGCGGCATGATGGGCTGAAAGGGGAGGCAGGATGGAAGTTTCTTTTTCGGAGATCTGGTATTGGTTCGTGCTGATGGCGGTCGTTTCCTATTTCGTCGGCTGCTTCAACTTCGCGCTGCTCATTTCAAAGATCAAGCATAAAGACGTGCGCAAGATGGGCAGCGGGAATCCCGGCACCATGAACATGAGCAGGCAGTTCGGGCTGAAGATCGGCGCGCTCACCCTGTTTTGCGACATGGTGAAGGGCGGCCTGCCCCTTCTTATCGCCTACTTTGTTTTCCGCGATTATACCTTTGCGGGCACGCACGTCCCCGTATCCGACCTCGCGCGCTATGTGTGCGGCGTCGCGGTCATCGTCGGGCACATCTACCCCGTCACCATGCGCTTTCACGGCGGCAAGGGCATCGCCTCCACGCTCGGCATGTTCTCCTTCGCGCTGTGCTGCGAACATTGGTGGATGATCTTCGTCGTGCTGGCGATCCTTCTCCTGACGCTGTTTTATATCTGGGCGAGCGAGTGGGGCTCGATGGGCAGTCTGCTCGGCGTCTCTCTGCTCTGTGTCGTGCAGGGCGTCGTGTTCTGGCTGCGCTATTACGGGGAAGGCGACCTGCATACGGGCTACGCCGCGGCAGTGTTCGTGCTGCTGCTCTTCGACTGCTTCCTCACCTGGTTCGCGCACCGCAGGAACATCGTCGCCCTCCTTTCGGGGGAAGAGCACCACACCTCCGTCAGAAAATTGTCGCACGGCAAGCGCGGATAAATTTCCGCCCCGCCGTCATTTTTGCCCGCCGCCGCTCATATACTGAACTGTACGTTCGGATGCGGCGGCACGGAAGCCTCCGCATATCCGTAAATTTCGGCATATGGGGAGGCGTTTTTCTATGTTGGAAGAGATCATCGGCGGGCTTTCCGCCCGCTCGGGCGGCGAATGCACCGTTGCCGTCGCAGGGGCGCCGGGCGCGGGGAAGTCCTCATTCGTGCGCGGCGTCGCCCGCGCGCTTTCTCTCTCCCTCGACGAGGAGAAGATGCGCGCGGAAGGGGAACTTGGCGGTGCGGGCGGCTCCCTGCGGCTTTGCGTCGCCGAGGGGAACGTGCCCTGCACCTGTGCCGTGCTGGTGGCGGGGAACTTCGCGCCCCGCTCCGGCACGCCGGAGGAGGAGATCGCCCGCGCGCTGCGCGAGGCGGGCACGCCCTTCGTCGTGCTCGTCAACGGCGGCACGGACGGGGAAGAACTGTGCGCGCAGCTGCGCGAAAAACTCGGCGCTCCCGCCTGCACCGCTGACTGCCTGTCCGGAAACGAGGACTACGGCGAGCTGTTTTCCTGCCTTCTGCCCGCATTTCCTGCGCGGCGCATAGACTTCGATCTGCCCGCGTGGATGTGTGCGCTGCCCGAAGACAGCGCCTGCGTCTCTTCCGTCCTCGGCGCGCTGCGCGAGGCCGCGCCGTCCGTGCGCTGTCTTGCAGACTGCGGCGCCTTCGAAACCGCCCTCGCGGACAATGCCGAGGTGTTCTGCGAGGGATACGAAACGGATGCCGCGGCGGGCACGGCGCGCTTCCGCCTCGCGGCGAAGGAAGGCGCGTTCCTGCGCGTGCTCGGGCAGGAATGCGGGGAAGACCTGACCGACGAAGCGCGGCTCATGTCGTATGTGCGCTCCCTGCGCGAGGCGAAAAAATTCAGCGACGCCTTCGCCCCCGCCTTTGCCCGCGCGAAGGCGGAGGGGTACGGGATCGTGCGCCCCTCGGAGGAGGATATGCAGCTCCGCCCGCCCGAACTCACCCGCCGCGGCGGAAGGTGCGGGGTAAAGCTGTCCGCAGACGCGCCCTCGTATCACGTCGTGCGGGTAGACGTGCACAGCGAGGTCACGCCGGTAACGGGCGAGTCCGCGCGCGGCGAAGAGATCGCCAAAGGCATCGTCGAGGGCTACGAACGCGACCCGCAGGCGCTGTGGGATACCGATATGTTCGGCAAGACCTTCCGCGGCATGGTCTGCGAGGGGCTGAACGAAAAGACCGTCCCCGAAGAGGCGCGCGTCAAACTGCGCCGCGCGCTCGAGCGCATCGTCAACGAAGGGAAGGGCGGGGTCATCTGTATCCTTCTGTAAAAAACACGCAAAAAGGGTGCCTGCGGGCGCTCTTTTTTGCTTTTTTACGCGCGCCCGCGCGAAGTCGCTTGCAAAATGCCCCCGTTCTCTCTATAATAGAAGGAGAAACTATAACCGAGAGAGTATTTCGTGAAAAGGTATCTGCAATATCTGAAAGAATATAAGGTGCAGTGCATCCTCGGCCCGCTGTTCAAATGGATCGAGGCGGCGCTCGAGCTGCTCGTGCCCCTCGTGATGAAGGACATCATCGACACGGGCGTCGCCGCGGGCGATATCGGCTACGTCCTGCGCGGCGGCGCGCTCATGCTCGTCATGGGAGCGGTGGGGTTCGGCTGCGCCCTCTTCTGCCAGCGCAGCGCCTCCATCGCCTCGCAGGGCTTCGGCACCAACGTGCGCAACGCCCTCTTCCGCCACATCAACACCCTCTCGTACAGAGAGATAGACAAGGTCGGCGCCTCTTCCCTCGTCACGCGCGTTGTCAATGACGTCAACCAGATGCAGAGCGCCGTCGCGATGATCATCCGCCTCGTCGTGCGCGCTCCCTTTATCGCCGTATGTTCCGTCGTCATCTGCCTTGTCCTCGATCCTCCCATCGGCGGTATCGTCGCGGCGTGCGCGGTCTTTGTGGGGGTCATCCTCTGGCTGATCATGCACAAGACGGTGCCTTATTATACGCGCAACCAGCGCTCGCTCGACCGCCTCACGCAGATCGCGGGGGAGAACCTCGAGGGCGCGCGCGTCGTGCGCGCCTTTCAGAGCCGCGACAAAGAACGCGCCCGCTTCGACGAAGCCGCGCGCGATATGCTGAACAACTCGCTGCGCGTGGGCAGGATCTCCGCGTGGATAAACCCGCTCACCTTTGCCGTCGTCAATTTCGGCATCGCGGTCATTCTCTACATCAGCGGTTTCAAGGTGAACGCGGGCACGCTCACCGACGGCGACATCATCGCCATCATCAACTACATGGCGCAGATCCTCAACGCGATGGTCGTCATTTCCAACCTCGTTTCGCTGTTCACGAAGGCGCACGCCGCCATGAACCGCGTCAGCGAGGTGTTCGACCTGCATTCCTCCCTCGAAGACGAAGGGACGGCCGTCCCCGATTTTTCCGCTCCCGCGCTCGCCTTCGAAGACGTCAGCTTTTCCTATGCGGGCACAGACCGCTATTCGCTGCGCGGTATCCGCCTTTGCGTGCCTGCGGGGGCGACCGTCGGCATCATCGGCGGCACGGGCAGCGGCAAGAGCACGCTTATCAGCCTCCTGCCCCGCCTCTACGACGCGGGCGAGGGATGCGTGCGCGTGTTCGGGCAGGACGTGCGCGACTACAAGCTCGAAGAACTGCGCGGCCTGTTCGGCGTGGTGCCGCAGAACGCCGCGCTCTTTTCGGGCACGGTGCGTTCCAATCTGCAATGGGGCGGCAAAGACGCCTCCGACGAAGAGCTGCGCGAGGCGCTGCGCGTCGCCGCGGCGGATTTCGCCCTCGGAGAGGGCGGGCTGGACCGCGCCGTTTCGGAAGGGGGCAGAAACTTTTCGGGCGGGCAGCGGCAGAGGCTCACCATCGCGCGCGCCGTCGCCGCAAAGCCGCGCATCCTCGTGCTCGACGACAGCTGTTCCGCGCTGGACTTCGCCACCGACGCAAAGGTGCGCGCGAACATCGCCGCGCTCGAAGACGTGACCACCGTCATCGTTTCCCAGCGCGCCTCCTCGCTGCGCGGCGCCGACGTCATCTTCGTGCTCGAAGACGGGAAACTCGTGGGGCAGGGGAAACACGAACAGCTGTACGAAAACTGCCCGCTTTACAGGGAAATATGCGATTCGCAGGCGAGGGCACAGGCATGAAGAAGAGAGAAAAGAAGGCGGGCCTCCGCCGCGGCGCGGTGTCGCGCCTGCTGCATTATGTAAAGCCCTATAAACTGCTCGCCGCCGGCTCCCTGCTGTTTGGCATCGTCTACGTCGCCGCCGTGCTCATCGGGCCGGTGCTGTACGGCAGCGCCATCGACGCCATGCTCGGGGAGGGCAAAGTCGTCTTCGAAGAGGTCTTTTCCTCCGTCATCGCCTTCGCCGTCAGCGTGCTCGTCGGCGCGCTCGCGCAGAAGCTGATGGGCAACTGCGTCAATTCGCTGTGTTACCGCCTCGTGCGCGATTTGCGCAAAGACGCCTTCGACAGCCTGACCGCCGCGCGCGTGCGCTATGTCGACACCCACGCGCAGGGCGACGTGATCGCCCGCATCGTCAACGACGTAGACATCGTTTCCGACGGGCTTTTGCAGGGCGCGTCGCAGCTGTTCACGGGGGTGCTCACCATCCTCGCGACCATCGCGGTCATGTTCGTCATCAACTACATCATCGCGCTCGTCGTCGTGGTGCTCACGCCGCTCTCGCTGTTCGTCGCGGCGTTCATCACCCGCCGCACCTTCCGCAGTTTTTCCGAGCAGGTGAAGGTACAGGGCAGGCTCGCCGCCCACGCAAAGGAGATGATCTCCGGGCAGAAGACGGTCATCCTCTTCGGGCAGGAGGATGCCTCCTGCGCCCGCTTTGACAGGATAGACGGCGAACTGTACAGGATCGGCTGGCGGGCGCAGTACTATTCCGCGCTGACCAACCCGAGCACCCGCTTCGTCAACGCCGTCATCTATGCCTTCGTCGGCGTGCTGGGGTGCGTGTTCTGCATCATGAGCGGCGGCACGGGCGAGCTGACCCTCGGCGTGCTCACGTTGAGCGGCTTTACCGTCGGCAAGCTCTCCGCCTTCCTCAACTACGCGAACCAGTACACGAAGCCCTTCAACGAGGTCTCCAACGTCGTCACGCAGATGCAGAACGCCTTTGCATCCGCCGTGCGCGTGTTCGAGGTAGTCGACGAACAGCCGGAAGACCTCTCGGGCAGCGCGCATATCGGGAAGGTGAAGGGGGATATCCGCATAGAGCACGCCTGCTTCTCCTATTCGCCCGAACAGAAGCTCATAGAAGATCTGAACGTAGACATAAAGGCAGGCAGCAAGGTCGCCATCGTCGGGCCTACGGGCTGCGGAAAAACGACGCTCATCAACCTGCTGATGCGCTTCTACCGCCTGCGCGCGGGGACGATCTATATAGACGGGACGGATATCTCCACAGTCCCTCTGGACGAGTACCGCAAACTGTTCGGCATGGTCTTGCAGGAGAGCTTCCTCGCCCGCGAGAGCGTGGCTTGGAACATCGCCTACGGCACGGAGGGCGCTTCGCGCGAACAGATCGAGGCGGCGGCGAAGGCTGCGTACTGCGACTATTTTATCCGGAACATGGAGCACGGCTACGACACGGTGCTCACGGGCAGCGTCAGCCTCTCGCAGGGCGAAAAGCAGCTGCTCTGCATCGCGCGCGTCATGCTCGCCGACCCGCCCATGCTCATCCTCGACGAGGCGACCTCCAATATCGACACGATGACGGAGATGCGCATACAGAAGGCGTTCCGCAAGATGATGAAGGGCAGAACGAGCTTCATCGTCGCGCACAGGCTTTCGACGATTCTGGACGCCGACCTCATTCTGGTGATGAACGCGGGCGCGGTGATCGAACAGGGCACGCACGCCGAACTGATGGAAAAGAAGGGGTTTTATTACGATCTCTACAACGCGCAGTTCGCGAACTGAAAAATTCCTGCCCTCCG
>ERZ1643249.3661-NODE-3661-length-13387-cov-3.644539_pt1 | contig 13387 bp, 9 predicted proteins | sample MGYA00579263_ERZ1643249 | MGnify/ENA primary metagenome ERZ1643249 (study PRJEB29033, sample SAMEA4952264) | chicken gut metagenome | biome: Broiler Chicken; feature: Gastrointestinal Tract; material: Caecum | place: Ireland | collected 2018 | study: Broiler...
AATTATTAAAAACTCTGATGGATTTTTCTTTTTCTAAAAATTAAAGAAAAAATGCTTGTTTTTCAGTGCCCTCGGCGAGTGCATGGGGATTTTCATCGCCTCAACCCTCTATAAGTTTAAAAGCACCGATCAGGAAGCTCACGCAGCCGGTCGCTCAGTCTATCAAGACGTTATCTTTGATACAAAGCCAATATGTACAATTAGCCCAGAAACCGCTTGATTTCCGGGCTTTTTCGCATTTTGGCGCGCCGAAAGAAAGGTGTCCTGCGACGCTGTATTTATAGGCCGTGGCAGTTGATGTACTCAAAGCGACACCCCTTTCTGTAATCGTTAAAAGGTATAGAAACGTTAAAAGGTTTTCTACATATCCAGAACATCTTCCGGAATCCGAATCAGCTGTCTATATTTTGTTTTTAATGAGTCTAAGTAATCGTTTAGTGATTGTTTGTTCTCAAATAATTCATGGTCAACTATGCTCGCCAGCTTCGCACCATTAATCATCATTAATGGGTAAGAGTCTTCTTTGACTTCCTTTTGGACAGGCTCGGAAAAATACGAGGTTGACACAAAAGCTCCTATCCACCCTCTTTTCATACGAGCAACAGTCCTTGCAATGTCTTTGCCATTAACGGGTTTTGAAGGGTCTGTGCATTTTGCCTGCCCTAAAACGACAATTTGTACTGAAGCAAGTTGTTCTTGACCGATGTCAATACGCAGAACAAAATCAACCCCACCATCTCCTGATACTTTAGTAATCCACCCAGGTATGCATTTAGCTCCGCTTTCTTCAATAGTTTTCAACGTCGCTTCCATTGCAAGATATTCAAAATCATGTTTCTTGCTATTGCTGTTTTTACCTCCGTAATACTCATATATTTTTTGGAGCAAAACACTATTTTTCGGAGCTTGATCGGTATCTTTTACGAGGCCTCGTCCAGACACTGATCTCCTTACCAAATGAAGCCCATCGTGCCCTTCCTTTACCCATCTTTTCCACGCATCAGGTGCATATCTCAAAGTATCTTTCGCTTCCAAGGCTGGATTGCATCTATCAGCAATCCACCTCCAATCAAATTGTTCGTTGTCACCTGCCAATGAGAAAATGCAGAAATTAAATAGATAATTTGCAAAATAGTTGTGCTTTGAATCATATTGTGTTACAAGTTCAGCAGACTCTAACACCCCAAATCCATGAAAAATCGCATTTCCTTTTGGCCTTCCATCATATGAACACTTCTCGAAGAAAATCACCGGCACGGCATTTTTTAATCTATCATTCTCATCATCACTTTCATAGTACTTCAGAAGATCAAGCAATAGCTTGTTTCCTGGGGCATCTTCTGGACGACGAGTAAGATCCTTATTGTCTCCATAGTATTTAACATAACCATGATCTGGATCGTACCTATCGTGCCAAGGCGTATCTTCACTTCCCGCCTTTCGCGGTGTGCTTGATATAATAATCAGTGGACAACGATTCTCACCACTTGGAGCTGATATTATCTGGACATTATGAATCCCTTTTTGGAAAGCAAATCCCACATTAGGAGTATTTGATTCATAATAAAAATTACTCAATCCATCTACAACAGCCTTATCCTTTTGCTGAGGGCTTGGCATCCTATATATTGTTCCGATCGTCAGCATTTAGAATCCTCCAGTATTGCCATGATTAAATCCGACAATGTTTTTTCTGCAACAGTCTTTTTCAATTGGCACTCCCATACAACAAGAACCTTCCATCCGTTCTTATTTAACTGCTCCTTGTTTTCTTTATCACGTTCAACATTTTTTTCTATCTTAGAACGCCAATAATCAGTATTTGACGATGGCCAAACGAATCTCGAACAATCGTGCTTGTGCCAAAAGCAGCCATTGACAAAAATAACAGTTCTGTATTTAGGCAAAACTATGTCTGGGCATCCAGGAAGCTCTTTTACGTTCTTTCTATATCTGGACCCCTTAGCAAATAAATACTTCCTGACGGTTATCTCTGGTTTAGTGTCCTTACTCCTAATATGGGACATGTTCTTGCTGCGTACAGCCTTGCTGTGATTATCCGCCATAGCTTCATTCCTGATTGTATTTCTTTAGTTGACTCGCAAGCTTTTTTGCAATAGCCTTTGCCATAATAGGCGGTACGGCATTTCCAACCTGCTGATATTGTTTATCTTTGGTTCCCACAAAAACAAAGCTGTCTGGAAACGTCTGCAACCTCGCGGCTTCTCTAACACTTACCGCTCGATCTTTTACAGGATGAACCCACATGGATTTTCTAACATTCACGACTGTCCCTGATGGCTGACTATAGTCCAACCTCAGATAAATTGTATTTTGTGTACGGGATATATCCGTATATGTATTCGTTTTCAAAGAATCATCGAGCGAATGGAAATTTTCTCCCTGACTCAATGCTTTGAACCTTTCCAGCGCAACATCTGTTGTCTTTGTAATAATGTGATTCCTGAGAACCTTTGTGTTTCGAAGATCTTTTGCAAGATCACTGAGATCATCTCTATCTTCTAAAGGAATCCCCACATCATCGGCTGTGTCGAACACGGGATCAATATCCTCCAAATCATATATAGCATCACGAACAGTACGATATGGCTTTCCCTTAAATCGACCCTGTGGTAATTTCACTTCTTCAGCAATGTCTTTTCTTATTCCCATAATTACGAACCGCATCCTTTTCTGCGGTGCTCCGTAATCAGCTGCGTTTAAAACATCAGGTGCCATTGCATAACCATTCTCTCCACTGCCAGATCCCAACATGGCTTTTAAATAGTCAAATACTGCAAAGGACCTTATGTCAGCGCTTAGACCTCCCTTTAAAGAATATGAATCAACAACAAGTTTGTTATCCATAATTTCATGTGCGCGGCTAAGCATCCTCTGGTACATAATCGCAGGTTCAATTAAGTCCTGTAGACTTGAGGCTGCTACGCTGTGCTTATAATAGCCTGCGATAGCTTCAAACGCCGTTCTATCTGCTTTACAGATTTCGGACTCATCATGAGAATCTAAATGCTTTTTTGCTGCTTTCATTAAACTTTTTTCGTGTTTTTTCAATGCCGCCAGAAGCTTCGCATTATTCTGTGAAGCTTTATAAATAACATTTAGTTCTAAGTAATCAAGATCGTCCCAGCGATATCTATCTATACAATTTATATCCTTCACCAGTTCTTCTACACCATCAAAAAGAAATGGCTCATCCAGAAGAAGAATCGGTGTACATTTTGTCTCAATCGCACCGGTTTCTACCAGCAAACTATCTGCTTCGGACATATAAAATCTATGGACATCCGAGCGAAGCATACTAACATTTTCCATTACGAAAGCTTTAGGCTTTATCTCAAGGATTGCCCGAATGTACTCTTTCACCAAAGAATTGTTATGACTAATAGCATGATTTCTTTGCCTGTTTGCATTAGAGAATCCTTGACAAGGCGGGCCTCCTATAACTACGTCAATAGGGCCATATTGTTTTTGGATTTCACGATAATCCGCATTGCAAACATCCCCTCTAACATCAACTCCTGGATGATTTTTCTTATAAGTTGCCTGCATCGCCGGATTATTTTCAAATGCCACTTTGATGCTATATTTCTTCGTTTGCTGAAAACCGAGGCTTAATCCCCCGGCTCCAGCAAACAGATCAATTACGCTGTACATAATTGCACTTTCCTCCATTTAATTATCAATACTAAACCCTTCTTCAACTGCTTTATGCAACAATGCCAGTAAGCGTTTGCATTGATATGTATTCGGAATTTTTGAAGGAATTTTGCAGGCAATAGTAAGCGCAGTTACATCTGTAGGTGTAACCATATGGTTATTGACTGTGAATTCCGCCAACCTCTTCCACATCTCAACCGGATAATTAACAACCTCCGTTTGAGCATATATTTCGTTTATGACTTTCTGCTCCTTTTTGGCGGAACGCTGAGCCGCCTTCTGATCGTCAACTGTGATCAGACAGCTTTCGAGTTCCTTGGGAAGCTGCATACTTATCTTTTTCACATCCGTCCAACACGCTTCCCTTTTGCACCACTGTGTAACATTTGCGACTTTTCTTTCTGGATCTGTTATTTTCAGTAACACAAGTTCGGCTAAAGCGACCAGTGAAGCTTTAACTTGATCAGGAATACTTTGCCTATTCCAAATCAACATCAAATCCAGATCAGTCCCTGGAAATTGCTTCTGTATCAACTGTCTAAAAAGCGCAACTGTATAATAAATAATATTTGCTCTATAGCCACCCTCATACCAAGGTTGCTTCGGGATAGTCCTCTCTAAATACTGAAAGATCAAAAGCAAGGCTGCTGTAGTCTGGAAGTACCTCTCGTTGAACTGCTGATCATTAGAATTCCATTGTTCATCAATGTACTCCGCAAAGGAGGCAAAATTAGTCTGCGCACCTTTACTGACAACATCCGGATGTCCAAGCCAGGTGTTTTGAACTTTTGCAAGATCGGTCTTCTTAATGACTTGGTTCTTAGGATGCTGAAGCTGAAACTGTTTCTTTTTCGCGGGAGTAAGTCTCATTTGCTCCTGCAAATACTGACCACGGGCACGTTCATAAAACCATTTTGTCTCGTACTGTGCACCTTCAGTAGCCGGAGCAAATAACAGACGAGAAATCTGCTCCATTCTTCTATGGAAAGGATGAGATGCAAAGAAGTCGGCATCACTAACCTTGTTTTGACTATTTGATGATCTTGAGATATTACGTATTAGTTCATCTGACTCCTCTGGAGTTGATTCATCAATAGCTGTGAGTTTCATTTGCACGTAAAGGCCTTCAAGGTTTGCTTTGTCTTTATATCTCGCATTAGAAATAGAAGCGGTTGTTTGGCCCCCATTAATAATCTGAAAGTCACGAGCAAATGTGATAAAACGCCCATGATCCGTATTCTCTACGACGACATCCATCGCTGTAGCTGATATTCCGTTATTAAATGCAAAGAACATTTGCGGCATATTCAAAATGGTGTTTCGGATTTTTTTATTAACCGCCACCTTCGTAGATAGAAATGAACGCACATTTCCTTCAAGCAGTTTGCTTCCGTACCTATCGTAAATATCTGCCAAAACTGAACCAGGTATAACGCCTAAATAACTGCTGTATTGATCCGTCGCTGCAGAGCTTGCCTCTAAGCAGGGGATGCCGTCCTCACAGTATTGTTTGAAATCAATTTCTATTATTTGCCTCCCCTGTTCAGAGCAACAAACCCTATATAAACGATCAATATCCCAAATCTGACCTTCCACAGGAATGCCTGAATAATCGTTTATATCAATATTCTTTATAGAGGAACTCATATCAGCATCCGTAAAAATCAACAACCGATATTTTCGAATGCTCTTTTCATTATAGCGAAGGAAATCTACCAAGTCAGCACACGGTGTGCTCATCTCAATTTCCCTATAAAGGTCACTTGTCAGAGCTGCACGCAAAAAAACAAGCAATTCTTGGAAATTATGCTGAGCAACTGTATTAGTCAATCTGCGCTCCAAATCATTTCCATCATAGTTTGCAATAATAAGATTCATTGTGTTGTCGAATTCATCATAGACATATCCATCAACACGATACTTGCTTCGACCCAATCGCCCTGTATAGAAAGAAGGATTAAAATCCGATAGGACCTCAGCATCGATAAGATATTGCGCTATGTTATCAACAAATGCTGCGCAAGAACCTTCGCCAGTAACAGCAGCAGCTGTCTTTATGCTCTCTAAAAAATCCTTTTTGAATTCGACAGAATCCATTTTGAACCCCCCTTTACCTTGCCCAAAGATTCAAGCTTGGCAAATCCAGCTGGTACTCTGCATTTATTATTTCTGTCGGCAGAGAAGCTCTTACAATTCTCGGAAATAAGTCGTCTACACAATAGCTACACCTTGATGAAATGTTGAAGTATTGCTTGTTATATTCCTGCATATCAATATAACCAGCCGCACCTAATTTCAATACAAATTCATCCATAGCGCTGACATTCGCCGCTAACATTTCAAAAATCTTGTGAACCATTCCATATAACGATATTGCTCCAACATGGGCAGGTGCACATTTGTCTATTCGGAACACAACCAGTTCTCCCGGTTCAGGATTATCAAGCTGTTCCACAGAAGATATCGTCACTTGTGAAGACGACGTACCCGTTGCTTTAACTTCATGCCATCCATCCTCATATACAAAATCCTGATCAGCTCCTTCTGGCCCAACCCAGCCTTCAATTGCTGCTGAAGGTTGCATGCCCTTTTCAATTTCTTCCTTTAAAAAACACAGCTCTGCCAGCAATCCTTTTTGCGCATTAGCACTTAACAAAGCGCTTCTTTTATGGTCGAGAAGTTTTAACCAGGCGGCGTATCTACGCAAAACTCTTATTAATGATTCCTTCGGCCTTGGTTCGATTCTTGAATACTCTATGATGTCACTTGACATTGAAATAAAGACGTCTTCCTGCTCTCTATTAACCAAAGTGAAAGAAATAGCATACTTTCCGTCTTTTCTCTTGTTGCAGGCAGCTTCGATGCTTTTTGAAGAGGACATCTTATCCGCAGGATTCTCGCTTACTATTACAACGCTCTTGTGATCTCTTGTTGCATATCGAACATACCAGTCTAAAGGATGATCAACCGCAAGTTGCAAAGAACCGCCATCATGATAATTGATGCTGTCCCATTTTTTTCTTAATTCTTCCTCATATGTATTCATCCGAGCCACTCCTCCTCATCAGGCTCATCAGGAATCTCAATCCAATTTTTCAATTCGACAAGATTCACTTTATAATTAGCCTTTTCTGTGTCACGATCTGTTTTTGGGAAACCAACTCCAAGCGCATAAAGGAACGGCGGAAGATCCTGGGAGTGCGGGCTCGTATACTCAGCCTGAAGCACATGAAGCATTAAAATTGGTGCTCTGTCCTTTATTAAATATGCTTTATCAGAGACATTCTTTTTCCCGGTTTCCCGCTTAAACGTGTTCCTTGCCTCTTCAATTTCTGCATTAGTAAGACCAATTCGTGTGCATCCACCAGCTCCTACTCTAACTTTAGTTTCACTAACACTTAGCATCTTTGAGTCGACAGCGATTTTACGTTTTTCTGTAGAATTAAGTGCCAGAGAAGAATCTCCACACTTAATCCCCCCTGGATAGGGGCCTCCCTCGCCGCTTCCAATCAATACCACATCCCATCCCTTCGGCCATTGATGTGTGGCTATAAACTCCGACAGTGCTCTTCCATTAAAACTTAAATGCCAAGGATGAGTGTCAAAGTCCAAGAGCAACTGCGACACTAACTCAGCCGGAACATGCTCCCAATAATAGTGGCCCTTAGTTCTTTCGATGTCATATAATCTTTCACCATTTTCAGCCAAAGAATTTACGAAATCCTTGAATACTTTTTCATTTTCAGCAAGAATAGAGCGTGATGCTTTAAGTCTCGGGGTCTCAAGAAGATTTCCTGATACAGTAACAGGGCATGTAATATCTGTTGCTGTACGCATTTTGTTTCTTGCCGTAACAATGAGCGCTCCCGGATCCTGGCGCACCTTAAGACCAAACTCTCTCGGTGTTTGATGCGCATTCCGCATCTTAGTTATTTCTTCTTTTAATTCCGCTGTAGCTCTTGTAATTTGACCATACCAATCAATGGCCTCTTCTGACATCCACACTTTCACAAGATCCCCATAGTTTGGTCGATACCCAAACCAACGTCCCATCTGCATAAGCGTGTCATACATCTTCGTGTTTCTATGGAAGTAAGTTACGCAAAGGCCTTCCAAGGTCAGTCCTCGCGACAAGCTATTTCCACCAACCGCAATCACCCGAAGCCCATCATTTTTATGATTAAAATAATCCAAGCTTGCCGCGCCGGTTTTCATATTAACTGCCCTGACATCAATTGGTGCAACAGCTCTATACAGATATGATCTCAACAATTCATTCCAGCTGATTCCACAAACTGCACTCAAATCATATTTATCCCAAACTGAATGCAGCATTCGAATAGATTCTATTCTATCCGTTTTGTCTTTCGACAACTGAGCATAATTTCTCAAGTCAGATTTTACTTGATCAAGCCAAACTCGCAAAATATCTGCAATCTGGTTTTGAACAAGCGTATAAAGACTGATATGTACCATCATTGAGCGATGTTCGGTCGAATCTCCTCGAACATCTCTTATGGCATTTACAAGCAAGAAATAATAAGCCGCCTCATACAAGTCTTCTGGGAGATCTGAAACCACATAGTCCTTTTTATGTTTGGGCGGGAAGCATTCCTCCAAGCTGTAAATATCTATCGGTACAAGCATATTGCTGCAATCCCCGTCATCGCCAAATATACGTTCAGCTCCAATATAATTTGTAGGAGCCGACAGAGCATAGATAAAATCCGCCGGGAAAAGGTCATCATCATTACCCGGATCAATAAATATATTTGCAAAAGGTGTCGCAGTTATTCCTAAATAGGTGGTCTTGCTGAAAAGCATTAATAATCTCCGAATACAATCGTTAATTGCCGCAGGCTGCGAATCCGGGTCTTTTGTATTCACGGATGCATTATCAGCCTCATCATCAATCAATAATAACGGCAACTCGATTTGACCAGCAACGTTGTGCGTATTATTGTCAGAAAGCCATTTTATCAAATTATTCAGGATACGTTTATTTTTCTTAACAACCAATATAACTGGGCAGTTGACGTTCTCAATTCCAAGATCATTACTTCTCAAAACACCGCTGTCAAAATCTTTTGTGACTGAAGTGAAAGAAGCTATTTTTTTGCTTGTTCCATAGCGTCCCACTCCAACCGGTTGGTTCTTGATCCCTTGTTCAGCCTTCGGGTCCAAATAATACTCACTTTTTCTTCCGGAAAACTCAGCGTCTAATCTTTCCTGTGTCTGTTTTCTTAAATTCTCCTGCAGGCCAGCCAGAATAATAATAATACGGTAGCCAGTATCTGCGGCTTTGTTGCAAATAGCTGTATAATTTGCCGTTTTTCCAGACTGAACATCTCCAAGCACAAGTCCTTTTATGGCAAAATGATCCTCCGCCGGATCGCCGCATAAATCAAGAATCTCATCCGATATTTTTCCCAAACTTGATGTAACACGAGGATTCCAATGTTTCACTTCCTCAAGGAATTTTTTATATCGATTCCAAAAGAAGAAATCAAAATCAGCGCGCTTTGCCGGCAACCAAGACTGATGACCATTGTTACGATCGTTGATATAAACTCCTACATCCATCTGTATTACCAGAGTCTGTCTTAAACGAACAAGAATATCGTTAAACTCGTCATCCGTTACCGGCATAAGCAGTTCATTACTCTTTCGAAGCAATAATGCTTTATCCTTAAACTCTTCCTCTGTCGGTGGTACATCCTTATATACGGTATTAATATATGCAGAAATAGTATTCTCAAGTTGTTCGACACTCGGATTGCTCATACTGATAGCTCCTTCCTAATTTTTTCTATCACTTGAGGATATGCTGAGAAAGGCTCAATTCCGCTCATCACCTCAAGAAGCGCAATTTTTTCATCTTTAGTACCGCTGGATTCAAGCATTGAATACAATGCTGAAGCTATTTCGTCATCGCCCTGCGTCTGCTCATTTCTCAGTTGCTCATCGTTATTAAGATCAACATATAGCTGATTTAACGGCAACCCGCGTTCAATTTGCTGCAGCAAGGAATAGAGCGGTTTTTCCAGATTCGGATCTTGCAACAACATTTGCTTTATCATCGGATGATCTCTGTTTATTTCATAATAGATACCACCCTGTGTGTTTTTCATTCTATTCCAAACATGAATTGTAGTATCGCTTACTTCCTTTTTTCCCCTAAAAGTCCATGTCCTTTTGCTTCTTTCTGCAATACGGTCTATGATTACTTCAAGGTTTTTTCTAACTTCTGCTGGAGGAAGCGCAGAAGACTTTTTTATGTCCAAAGTCCATAGTTTATCTAAAGTATTTGGGATATCTACTTGAATACGAGCAAGCTTTGATAAGTCACCTTGCCTCATCATGCGAAACCACGTCCCCCATACCAAAAGCCGCTTATTTCTATACACATAGAAGCCCTGTTGCTTACGCAGTCCGTCTTTGCCTCCAAGTTGCTTTATTTCTTCAGGCGACATCCTGGAAAGATGTGGAAGAATGTATGGCTTAACTATTATCTTTTGCCCGCGTATTACTAAAACCTCATCATCCATAGGTTGAGTACTTTTGCTTTTAAGAAAAGGATCTAACGGAGGAACATTCTCTCCATTTATAGACAGTTTTAGTTTTGTAATGCCAGACTCGCCACTTAAGTAGCGATGATAAACAAGCGAAAGATGCTCTCGCACACTGTCAATTTTTCTTCCTAAAGCAAGTTCAAAGTTAATTTCTCCTGCCTTTAGCCTGTCTAACTTTTGCCAAACAACCAGTGTTCCAGTTTCATATTCCATCAAACTATCGTATTGAGGAATTGCCGACATTTCCTCCTCATCCAAAACCAATAAGGACCAATCACCTACTTCTGCGACATGATCTATGTCCCAGCGGCGACCTTGAATTGTGCCTCCTTGCTTAGTGATTACAGACAGGCATCTGCACTGGGATAAAGACGCGGTCTTTAAGCCTAATCCAAATCTTCCTAAATCCTTCTTATCTCTTTCATCGGAGGGATTTTTGCTTCCATATTGCATAGCAAGATCCAGTCCCTCTTCATCCATTCCATTCCCATTATCAAGGATTGCGATATAAGCACCATCAACTGGAAAGAAGAAAATATCAACCCTGTTTGCATTCGCCGCAATGCTATTATCAATAATATCAGCAACTGCCGCCTCCAACGAGTAACCTATGGCCCGCGTTGATTCAATCAACGTTGGAGCATACGGCGGTAAATTTTTTGTTTTCATATCATATTACCTCGTTTTTATATAACTCCTCTATCAAGTACAGAATATCATTATAGGTGTACATAAAAACGGACTTATATCTCTAACTATTGTTCTGTTCAATTCTTTTCCTCTATTGCTTCATCGGTCACAATCTCGCAGATATCACCGATGTCACATTTTAGTTCTTCGCAAATTCTGATCAATACATCTGTTGTGACGTTTGCGCCTTTCCCAAGCTTGGCAAGAGATGCCGAGCTTATCTTCGCCTTTTTCGCAAACTCTGTCTTTTTTAGATCTCTCTCAACGAGCATTACCCATAGTTTTTTGTACGATAATTTCATCGTGCCTCCTTTGGAATGTCCTTCCTCCAACTCGGCATAAAGCCATAAATGTGACCATCTCTCTCGTTTTTGTGATACGTTATTACATTGATTCCCTCAGCTTCAAAATTTATATTAGGTACAGCGTTCAGGTTATCGACAACAATAACTTGTCCTTTTCCCTGATTATCTATGAAATACTGGTAGAGACCATTTCGAATCGTCTCTTTATCCAGTTCTTCATCATCTTCATCAAGCCCCAAAAGGGGAGTATCAAGCATGAGGAACCCCGGTTTTATGTAGGCACCATCCCGATTGAAATACTCATAGAGCATCATAGCCACAACAGAATTCAAGAATGATCTGTATCCTTGCCCTTGATCATCGGATTTTGGTTCCCCGTCGACAAGAATATCGAAGGTAGAATAGTCCCAGCTGGCATATCCTCCAAGCCGGTAATTGCATGCTTTGAGGATTTTATTTAGGAGAACAGTAAAATTCGTACCAACTTCCGCTTCAAATTCCTTCTTAGGATGATAGAGAGGAGGATTCTTTTCCGGATTCAACTCCGATACTCTTTTTTTACCAAGAACCTCAAGTTGGCTGTTCACAAAATCGATACCTGTTTGCAACGTTGTATAATCCCGATACCGCTTCAAGCCCACCTGATAATCCTGAATTGCATGCTGTTTCTCCGCAAGAGCTTGATTAACTCCGGCTCGCCTAACATACAATTCTTCAATATTACACTGAATCTCTGCTTGCTCTTCCTGAACGCTTTTTACAGTAGCTACAATTACAGTCAATTCAGATGCGATCCTTCTTATTTCAGCATGGATAGCCTCCATATATGTATCATCTTTCTCAGGATGTACTTTACCTCCGCAAAACGGGCATACGTCATTTAACGGCACTCCCTGAACAGCCTTCTCACCCTTTGAAATAAAGTCAAGTCTTTGCAGGTCAGCTTTATATTGGCTGATGAGAGATTCGTAACGGCTTAACAGAATTCGGCAGTTTGCCTCTTTCTGTTGGAACTCCGAGAGTTGTTGTGCTATCGATTTGTTTTCTTCAATCAGTTCATTTACTTCTTGCTGTGTAGCTTGGACACGTGCGGTAAGCTCCTGCATTTCTTTTTCGATATCCGTACCAGAAAGCTCCTCAAGCTGCATGATATAACTCACACGTTGCTGTTTGAGGTCATTTGTTCTTTCTTCGATATAGTCAAGAATTCCCTGTCTTCTCGCTGTTGCTTTTGTTGGGTTTAGTATTTCTGCAATGCCTTTCTTGTAGTCCCCGGTAAGAAGGAACAATAGCGAAGCAAGAAGCGGAGTATCTTCGTAATTATTACCTTTGACGATTATCGAGGCAGACTTGGAGATTTCATCTTCATCAACGTAAAATACCCCTGCAGTATTTCGCCACGACATACGCTCTCTGCCGTAATAAGCACTCTTTGGAACTTCTATCGTTTCATCAAGGCCGAGAATGCGCAGCCATAAATCATTTAAATAATGTGCGCTAACCTTTTTATAATCTGTAGCATAGTCTCCATCATCAATCTCTTCATTTGATGAAGAAACGTGCACCACGTGCTCGTCCAGCTTTCTCGATAGACATATCTCACCATATCGTTCTGTAAGAAATACGCCTTCGATATCTGTATATCCCGTCGCCGGAGTATATGGTCTCTTATCATTACCAAACAGGTAATTGATGCATCTGAGTATCCACGTCTTCCCGGTATTGGATCTTCCTTGGATGATATTCAATCCTTCTGTAAATTCAACAACGCCATCAATTTTTCCGGCTCCGGATACACGGAGCTTTTTTATCATAAAAGTCTGCATCCTTAGCCCTCCTTCGCCTTGGTTGATAAATCGCTTATATACTCAAGAATCTCTTCATCTGAATATGCTGAAAAGCGGCTGTTTACAATCTTAGCGCCAATCACATAAGCCCTTGCATATGGAGACTGCAGTCCCTTATTGACTTGTTTCCCACGGGCATTAATGCTGTAGGCGAATCCATCTTTTGTATTCTCAACCATTAGAAAATTGTTCTTCACAGCGAGTTTGGCAGCCTCGGTGATTCTTTCACGTTTTGTAGTAAACTCAGAAAAACCGAACTCATTGTCCCCATGTAGGTTCTTATCTAACACCCGGC
>ERZ1643249.3663-NODE-3663-length-13384-cov-4.886338_pt1 | contig 13384 bp, 22 predicted proteins | sample MGYA00579263_ERZ1643249 | MGnify/ENA primary metagenome ERZ1643249 (study PRJEB29033, sample SAMEA4952264) | chicken gut metagenome | biome: Broiler Chicken; feature: Gastrointestinal Tract; material: Caecum | place: Ireland | collected 2018 | study: Broiler...
TTATTGACCGTGACGCGGCCAATGCCGTTCCCAGTCCCTGACAGCTCGTCCAACCTGCGCAGCTGTTCCAAACTCAACGGCTCCCCAGCTTCCTGCATGGAGCGCAGGACGGTGAGGGCCAACTCAAGTGCATCCATAAATTTTGCAGTGCTCGGATAATCTTCCTGCGGATTCGCGCTTAACTCATAAAACATTTTGCAATATTTTCGCTTTTCTTCAAGTGTTTCAATCGCTTCCTCAATCTTCATGGTCGGCCTCTCTTTCTGCAAATTCTTCATAGCATTTCTCACACCCGAAATTATCCGCAAGGCTGCACAGAATGTATCCGTCCTGAAAGACCGAAACAACGGCTTTCAGGCATTCTTTGACTTGCTGCCCGGTATAGGGGACGTATTTCTCACAGTGCTGAGCGGGAAAGAAAATACCGCCTGCGCACTTCTGCTCCCGGCATTTCCCGGCACAGCGTCCAGATGCCGCATACAGGCAGTGGAAGGTTTCGCAGATGCAGCTTTGACAGGAGATGCTCATCCCTGCACCTCCAAAAACTTCATGAAGCAGGCCCAAAAGGTTTTGCTTTTCTTCCCGCTGTGATGGCCAAACAGCGGTTTTTGTCCAATAGCTTTCCAGACTTTTTCTGCCGGAATGTCATATTCAGACCACTTGAATATCAAAACACCGTCAGGTTTCAAAACCCTCATACACTCCCGAAAGCCATCGTGGAGCATTTGTGGCCAACTATCGTCCAGTTTCCCGTATTTTTTTACTAGCCACGCTGTTTCTTTTGCGCCAGTCAAATGAGGCGGGTCAAAAATCACCAGCGGGAATGAGTTATCCTCAAAAGGAAGGTTGGTAAAGTCGCATTGAATATCAGGGTTCACCACACATTGGCGTTCAGATTTTGAATTCGTAGACGCCCAAATATTGGCGTATGTTTTCTTCCGTTTGTCGCAGTAAATTGCTGCCGGATGGTTTTTATCGAACCAGATTGTTCTGCTTCCGCACGTTACATCAAGGATTTTCTTTGTTTGTTCCATAGCTTACCCCCTCCAAAAACCCTTCCTTCATGGCAATTTTCCGCAGCTTGTGGATCGTGCCGGTGCTAATTCCACTCCCGCTCCCGGCCTGCTTGTCCAGGCAGTGGAAGAAATCCTCCACACTGGGGCGGCTGATAGAAAGCCTGTCGATAAATTCGCACAGCTGCTGGTCGGTCATCTTGCGGATCTTCACCGCTATTTCATGCTGCCGGAGTTCGTCAGGCGTCCGGCGGCAGTTTCGTTTCTTTGGCATGGTATGTATCTCCTTACACAAATTCTACAGGCGGCAATGGAATTTCCCGCTCTAATGGCCGCCAGAGATGCAGACAATAGGGATGATTGTTCACGTACTCGGAATGAGCGGGATGCAGCTGCATGACCGCCTCTTCCGGTTCGAAAAACATATCCTTTACGACGCACATCTCCTCCCAAGTAGGGCAGCGCTTTTGGTTCTTTGGGGATACACTGACGTGTTCCCAACCTCCGTCGGAAGACGCAATAACAAAAAACGATTTGCCATTCACATAAATCTTGAATGCTCCGCTTTTGGAATCTCCCAGGTTCCCCCATAAGCTTTCTCTGTATTTATCGAGATATGACAAATTCTTCATTCGTCCATCATCCTCCTGTTTTTAGTAACTCGCCTTTGTGATATCCCCAGCGACTGGTGCGCTCATATTCATCCAGATCAAAGCTGGTTTCCGGCGTGTGCTTATCTTCAGACGGTGCAGAACCACTGTGTTTCCAGTTTTCCAGGATGGTCCGCAAGTAGTTTACGCTCCGGCCCTTGCCCTTGGCGTCCTGAATAGCTGCCATCAGCGTAGGCTGGCTGTATTCCTTCAGGAGAAGGCGCAGTTGCTCTCGTTCCTTTTCGCTGGGCTCATGGATACATGAAGAAAACTCATCACACACACAACGCAGCGCAGCCGTGTCCTCGGACACGTCCCCCTCTACCGGTATAGATGCTGCGTTAAGGTTAGATGTAGTTATATATGGTTCGGTTAGGTTAGGTTCGGTTATACCCGCGCGCGGGTTAACGGTATTTTTCCGTGGACTGTCCGCGGACTGTCCGGGGACGTTTTGCGGATTTTCCGTTGACTTGTCCTCCTGTTTTGCTCGTTTCCGAGCTTCCCGTTTCCGCTCCGCGTCCTTTCGTTTGTCCGAAAGGCGGCTGGTATAGTCCGCCCAATCATGCAGGCAATAGCTACCGTTTTCTCCATCGATCCAGCCGCAGTCTACCAGCGCATTGACCAGCTTGGCGGCCTGCCTGCCGGGCCAGTCCATGGCCATGGCGATTCCTTCATTGGTAATTCCCCGGAGATGCCCGGTCTCATCCGCGCAGTTAAGCCCCCATGTCCACAGGTCGATCAACAGCCCCACGGCCTCCCGGCGGCTGATTTTGAGGGCCTGTGCCAGTGCCAGCGTTTTGGGATGCCGTGGCATTTCCTGATGGAGTTCGATCCATATACTGTTGATCATACTGGTTCCTCCTCAAAAAACAGTGACCGGGATTCCCGTGAATGCCCGGATTTCTCTTTCAAAAGTCCGTTTGTCCCCGTTTGCGGCGGAGACGTGCAGGAGATAGATGCGGGATACCTGGCTTAGATCATTGGCAGCCAGCATGGCTTTGACGTTGTGCAGGCCAAAATGACTGATTTCCAGCCGGTGCAGAATGCGGGAATCTGTGCGGCCGTTTTCAATAGCCCTTTCCAACATATCCCGGTCATAGTTGCACTCGATCATGATGGTATGCAGCCCCTGGAAGGTGTTGGGGATAAAGCAGGTATCCGTGGCAAACAGCAGTTTTTCCCCGGTGCTGCGGCTCTGGATAAGGAAGCCCAGCGGCTCCGCTGCATCATGCTGCGCCGCCCAGGGAAGCACAGTCCAGAGGACTTCACCCTGCTCGTACAGGTGAAAGGGCTCATATGCCCGGACAATCTGCAATGCATAGGGGTTCTGAATCCCCGGAATGTTTTCCCGGGTCCCTTTTGACAGATACAGGGAAATACCCCGGCGGGCCAGCTCCGCCGCTCCTCTGGCGTGGTCTATGTGCTCATGGGTGATGAGGCAACCGACCACCCGGGGGAGCAGTTCCCGATATCCGGCAGTGATTTTTGATGCGGGAAGCCCCGCCTCCAGAAGCAGGACGCTGCGGCCGTCATCCACGGCGTAGCTGTTGCCCTTGCTCCCGGAGCCGAGGCAGTAAACCTTACTCATCTAAAATGTCATCCATGAAGGGCGCTCTGGCAGGCTGCTGGCTTTTCTCTTGCGCCGGAGCATCGTTCATTTCAGGTGCGGAAAGAACCTCTCCGGTCTCCGCGTCAATGTCGATCATGGTTTTGTTGGGCACCTGAATGGGAACCGGGCTTTTGTCGTCTTCCTGTTCCACCTTCTGCATTTCGGTAGAAGTGGGACCCCATTTGCTGATAAGCTGCCGGAGTACGGTCTTCATGGCCATCTTGTCAAACTCTGTTTTCCACGGGCTGCTGGGACTGTTATAAGAAGGGGAATACCGCTCCGCATACTTTACCATATCCTCCCGGGACATATAGAAGACGTGCTCATGGCCGTTGAGCAGACGGAAGTAGGCGAAATAGCCCACCACCTTGTCAGAAACCCGCTGGCCGGAAACATCTGGAATGCCGGAAAGTTTATCAAAGCCCTTCAGTTCACCTTCGTATACCACATCGGCATTGATGATCTTATACTGGCCTGTGCGCTGTGCCAGCTGTACCAGTCCCTTGTATCCGATGGTGAAGGTGGGGATATTTTTGAAGGGAACTACATAGGCGTAGCCCAGGGATTTGATAATCGGCAGATGAAGCGCCGCAGCCTTAACGGCTTCCAGCGCTACCTTTTCCGGATCGCATTTCTGCAAATAGCTGTCCCCGGAATACAGATCGATCATGGAACTCAGAAAAGCGCCGGCCATTTCCTTGTCCTTGAAGCTGTTGTATACCTGCGCTTGGATGGTCTGGGAATTGATGCACCCTTTGAGCTGGTCTACTTTGGTCAGTGTGTTTGCCATTGGTTATTCCTCCTGATATGTAAAATTTTCATTGTCGCTATCCATGGGAATCCGGTATTCATAATACGCGGCAGTTCTGGCTTCAGCCGGAAGGTCTTCCGGGTAAAATCGGCCGCCATCCTGCCATTTCTCAAAACAATCAGGGCACATATAGTGGTTTAGTACCGGCACCAGGAAACCGTTTGGTGCGGCTTTTCCGCAGTCGTCACAAATACCCAAACCGCCCAGATAGGTGGTTTCCCGCGCAGTGCAGGCATATGCTATGTACCCTTGTTTGGTTGTAAATCTTTTCATCTCTGCACCTCCACCCGCAGCGCTTTGTCTGCTTCCGAAGCGTACAGGCGGACACATTGGGACTGTGTGTTCAGTTTTTTGGTCAGCTCTCCGGCTCCATCAATCCAGATCGGTGCGGTCACACCCGTGGCTTTGGTGATAGCGTTGATGATATCCACACCGGCCTGAATCCGTCGGCCGTCATTCAGATTGGAACTATACTCCACAAAAACGCCATTGTTGTTGTCAGCCATGGCTTCACAGCAGGTTTTCACCCCGCCGTTGACCTGGATATCAAACAATTTCCAGCGCACCACCTCAAAACGGCTATTGATGTCTTTTTCCAGATCCATAGCACGCAGCCGGATAAATCGGTCTGCAAGGGCCAGACCATCGTCCAGAGTGGTCAACTGCAGGTTCAGTTCTTTTTGTTTGGCCAGCAAATCCCGGATGCGCTGCTCCTGCTGCTGATTCGCCTCGGCGTTTAGTTTCTTCCGGGCCAACTCATCCAACTGCTGCTGAATGATTTCCTCTTTTTCCAGTAGTGGTTCCAGTTTCTTCCCGTCTTTGGCCTTATACAGGGCAATCTCCTGCTCAATCCCTTGTATCTGTTTGATTATGCTTTGGTACTCCTCTGTGCTCTCAAAAGGGGGAGGGGTAACAATAGCGGCAGCCAGCTTGTCCAGCTTTTCATGCAGGGCCTCCAGCTCCTGCTTGGCTGCGGCGATCTCCTGCCGTTCTGCCTTTATGATGGCAGCATCCTTTTCATTCTGCTCCCGCAGTTTGAGACCCTTTTCCTCTATACGGGCGATTTCCCCGCTCCTGGCCAGGTTGAATTTTTCCCGGGCTTCCTGTGCCTGTTCCGGTGGCAAAGGCTGTCCACAGGTAGGGCAAATGGTGGAGGATTCATCGAAACACTTTTCCTGCCACTCCTGCCACTCTCCACCCAGACGCTTGATCTCCTTGCGGATATTTTCCATAAACAGCACCCGCTCCTCATTTTTACGCTTCAAGAGGAACAGGTCCCGCTCCTTGTCGGAGATCTCTTTCCGCAGCGCCTGGGCATCAGCGTTGAGGGAATCATTGGCGTGGAGGAATTTTCCCATATACTCTGCTTTCTTACGGGCAAGTTGGGCTTCTGCCTCACCTTTTCGGCGTTGGGCGTCTGCTGCATCAGAGCCGTTACGGGCCGCGCTGATCTTCATGGCCAACTTGGCCTTTTCCGCCTGCAGCCGTTGGAAAACTGCTTCGTCCTCCGGGGTGGGAATGTCCTCCCGCTTTGCCAGGTTGGCTTCGTCGATGCGGCCGGGAATACTGTCCAATTCTTTGTTGACGGCCGTGCGTTGAGCTTTCGCCCAATCTCGGTACTGCTCTACCGTTTTGTAGTCTTTGTATGTACGGAGCCGCGCCAATTCTGGGTGGCGTTCTATAACGGAATCCTCTGTGATCTCCGGGGCAAAAAGCTTTAGCAGCAGTTCCCGGCGGGCATTAGGTTCTAGCTCTCCGGGAAAGTAGGAGGGGATGGTCAGCGCCCGGCCGATCTCCCGAGAGGGGAACAGGGTATCGATAAAGGCGTCGTACTGCTTTTTGGTTTTCAGAGGGGTATCATCCAGGTAGTAGTCGGTGTGGTTTTTAGCTTGTCCTTTTTCCGATTCCCCGTTTTTTCGGCTGAAATCTTCCCTGTACACCCGCCGCAGGATATGAACACGGCCGTCCACCTCGATGGTGGCAGACACAGAGTAATCAAGGCCGCTGGTCTCTTTGGTAGCTACCTGGAAACCGCCGTTTTTGCTGTCACTCTGGCCTTTGGAGTCTACACCGAACAGCAGCCAGCACCAGGCGTCCGCCAGGGTGGTTTTTCCGGTACCGTTTTCACCATACACGGCCGCGCTGCAGCCGTTTGGCAGATCCAGGGAATAATGCTTCGTACCCTTGAAGTTATCAAGAGTCAGGTTCAAAAGTTTCATTTACTTTTTCCTCCAAAATAGCCTATACTTAGGCTGTATCTTTGTTACTTGCCGCTCTCCGGTGTTGCAGCACTGGGGGGCGGTGTTTTCTTTATTCATCCATTCCAGGATGCGATACACTTCGCCAAGCGTACCCATGGCGCGCAAAGCCTGGTCTCTCAGGGCTTCATCCTGGATGTGATAAGATTCTCGGATAATGTCCATGATTGCTCCTTCAAGGTTGCACAGGCTATCCTCGGCCTCTCTTATGGTGAATTGGGAGATCATGCCTCATCCCCTCCTTTCCATGTTTCTGACAATCTCATCTCGGTTGGCCTTGATCCGCTTCTCCCACGCCCGGTGGGCACGGTATTCCTGAATCATCTCCCAGATAATGCTTACGGCCAGTCCTGCCAGCGTTAAAGCCAGCATGAGCAAAAGCCAGACGCTTATTAGGTCTTGCATTTCAAATTCCTCCTATTTTTTCTCTGAGTTTATCACGATCAATTCGCCATTCGTGCCCGATTTTTCCACCCGGAAGATCACCTCTTTCCAGCGCTTTGCGTACATAACTCACGCTGGCATCTAACAATATGGCTACTGTAGACACATCTAGCACAATAGGGAGTGCTTCCCAGTTAACCGGAATTTTTGTCCGGCGGGGTGCCGGTGCTCTTGCTTTTCTCATGATTTTTGATACCTCCATGAATTTACAGGCTCACATAGAGCCGATCATAATCAGCGCCCTCCTGTACCGGGTATACGCTGGCAAGCCGCCATCCGGGGCGCAGCGCCATGTCCGGGCCATGCATCAGGATGCCGCCTCCGGCAGCCACAACACCGTGGAATATGTATCCCATAGCATCGCTATAGCACATGGTTTCAGCCACAACATACTCACCGCAGCGGAAACTGAATTTATACAGCATGAGTTTCCCATCCTTCCGCTGTGGATGTATAAGGGCCGCCAATTCCCGTCATGGAATAGCTCAGCCCGTCTCCAGTCTGCTTCCACACTTTCAGCGGCTTCCCACAATATGCACAATATTGCGGGTTGGCAGGTACTGCCTCATGGCCCAAAACATCAGCCTTTGTCCGGCCAGAGCGCAAGCGGTTTGCCAGACACACAATAGAGCCTGGCTCACACGCTTCGATGCAGTAGCTTTTTGCGCCACAGTTCAAGCACACAAGATCCATGTTTCTCCACTTCCTTTCCTACTTTTATGTGGGATTGTACATCACTCTGACCAAATCAGAAGAAAGAAGGGTTAGCTGCTCTTTTTTCATATGGTTCAGCTTGCTTTCCGAAAGATAGTGAAGAATACCGTATCTTCGGAGGATATGCCAAAACGGAACGTTGTTTTCTTGAAACCATTCAACAGCAATCATCACATCGTTAACGATATTCTTTTTGGTGTATTTCACTTTCGCTTTCTCCTTTCCCCACCATACGGCGGTTATTATGCCGGCTTCGGTTCGGGGTGGGTGAGAGGAACACTGTAGCCTTTCTGTAAGTCACACAGATCGATGCCAACTACCTGACAGATATTCAGCATTTCATCGGCGGACAAACGACGCTTTCCTGAAAACGATCTCGAAATGGCATCTATTGGAATACCTGTTTTCGAGGAAATGAAAGTGTAGGTTATTCCTCTGCTGTCAACGATTTCTTTGATTCTCCGAGCGACAGTCATATTACCGTCTCCTTTCTGCGTAAAGTAGAATCTATATCAATAATACTCTGCGTTACGCAGAAAGTCAAGACGTTTTTCAAATATTTTTCTGCGAAAAGTAGAAAAACTTCTTGACAACAACAAAACAAAAGAATATTATTGAATCATAGGAGGTTTTTCTATGAGTGATTACGTTGCAGGTATATTGAAAGCTAAGAGAAAACAGTTAAAACTATCCGTAAAATATGTCATAGAACAATTGCACGAGTACGATCTCGATATTTCAGACAAGACTTTATACAGTTGGGAAAGTGGCCACCGGCAGCCGGATGCAGATTCCTTTCTGGCACTATGTGATGTTTACGGGATAACCAGTTTTAAAGAAATAGAAAAATCCCCCGCACCCGCCGAAGCGGATACAGGGGATAAAAGATTAGATTGTATCATAGGGAACTACCACCAGCTGAACGAAGAAGGCAAAGACGCTCTTGCTGATCAGTCTGAAATTATGATACATATGCCCAAATATAAAAAATGTGATTCCGTTTCCGAGGAGGAAATGGAGGTAGGTTAACCCGCTGAAAAGCGTGTTGATAAAATAATTTTGAAGGAGTGTAGAATTATGCGTTTAGGCGTTGGAAAAAGGGTTGGAGGTGTATACATAGGCACGAGCGTAAGCGGTAGTTCTCTTGCAAAAGGGATTTACTGGTTCTTCGCATGGCCGTTTTACTTGGCATATTATATGCTGGTTTGGCCTTTTATTAAACTGTATCAGTATAGTAAGAAAGATAAAGCTGCCCAAAGCTCTACAGGATTTGAGCGTGGCCAATCTTCGTCATATCCTCCCAATCGCCCTTCTGGATCTGGAAACAATCGAAATCTCGATTTGATTCTGCTTAGCATCTTTTTACCTTTTGTTGCAATCCCAATGTTATGGTTTTACCCCCAATGGAAAGAGCGGTATTCCAAACGGTTTAGAACTATTTTGACAGCAGTACTGTCGGTTTATTTGATTTTGGGTATCGTCGGTGTGGCAACTAATCCCGTAGATGATGAAAAACCTTCATCTAGCTATGTGACATCCAGTCCTACTCCCGCGCCAACAGAATCCCCCGAACTTTTAGCTTCCCCTTCTCCAGAAGCAACAGTCTCCCCTACCGCCGAACCAACAGCGGAACCCACTCCTGAGCAAACACCAAAACCTACCTCAGAGCCGACTCCAGAACCTACTGAAAAGCCTACGCCGGAGCCTACCGCAGAACCCACTGAAGAACCATCTACACAAAGTGAAACTGTATGGCTCTCTAGATACGGCGATAAATATCATTGTGATCCTAATTGCGGAAACATGAAGAATCCTATCGAATCAACTTTGGATGAGGCTATTGCCAGCGGCCGAGAGCCCTGCGAAAAGTGTTACGGATAAAATAAAAAACCGCCCTACCCTGCGCCAACAGGATAGAGCGGCAATAGAACGAGCTTACCTTAAGCGGTATAACCCATCCAAAACAATGTGATTATACCACTTCCGGGGTAGGCTTGGCAAGTCATACCTTGGAGGTGTTTTTTATGGCAAAATCCAGAGTAAAAAAGCGCCCAGACGGACGGTATATGATGCAGATCTATCTGGGCATGGTGGATGGCAAGCGGAAATATAAATCCGTGTACGGTGCCACACCGAAGGAAGTAGAGGCGAAGGCCGAAGAAATCCGGGGAATGATGGGAAAAGGGCTGGACGTGGTAGCAATGCGGGATACTTTTTCCAGCTGGGCTGAGCGCTGGCTGAAACTCAAAAAGTCCACCGTCTCCCCTGCGCACTATGTCACCTGCGCCCAAAAAATAGAAACCATCAACCAATGGCTGGGGCCACTATGCATCACAGAGATACGTCCGGCAGATGTCCAGGGGATGATCCTGGACTTATCAGCCCAGAACCCTCACACCGGAAAACCAACAGCAAAGCGGACCCTGGTAGAATACCGATCGGTAGTGCATCAGGTGTGCCAGATGGCCATAGATAATCGCCTGATGGATTATAATCCCGCAAGCGCCGTGAAAATAGCCACAGAAGCCCCACAGGAGCGCCGGAGAGCTTTGACCGCAGAAGAACAAGGGTGGATATTAAATACACCGCACAGGGCGCAGAGAGCGGCCATGCTGATGATGTTGGCAGGCTTGCGCCGGGGTGAGGTCATCCCGCTCACTTGGGTGGATGTAGATTTGGGTGCTGGCATGATCCGCGTCAATAAATCCGTTGCTAAAGTGGGAACAAAATTTGAAGTAAAAGCCGGAGCGAAAACTGAAGCCGGGGAACGGGTAGTGCAGATTCCCAAACTGCTGGTAGACTTCCTTAGGCAACAGCCTCGGGAAGGCCTTCTGGTATGCCCAGATACCAAAGGGCAGATGATGACGGAAACAAGCTGGCGCCGGATGTGGGAAAGCTACCAGAAGGAACTCAATGCCAGATATGGTAATGATGGAGCCAGCCGATTTACCCCTGGCGGCCTCCCCCAGATAATTCCCAACATTACCCCGCATATGCTGCGGCATACTTTTTGCAGCCTGATGTATCTGGCCGGGGTGGATGCGCTGGCGGCTATGGAACAGATGGGGCACGCCGACTTAAAAACTACCCTTGCAATTTACACCCACCTGGATCAGGAGCACAAGCGGCGAAATATAGAAAAGCTGGACAAATATCTTTCGGGTGATGCAAGTCAAATGCAAGTCAAAGAAAAATAAAAATCCAGTATCAACGAGGAAAACAAGGTGTTTTTCAGCAGATTCCGATTCTGAAGGCCGGGGGTTCGAATCCCTCCGGGCGGGCCAGAAGATACCGCATGAGATAGCCGTTTTTCGGTTGTTTCATGTGGTTTTTATTTTACGTAAAATACCGTAAAATACCTTAAAATACTTTATTGATTCGTCAAGATGCAAGTCAAGATGCAAGTCAAAAACCGCCCCACCCGGAGAGCATCCGAGCGGGGCAGCCTTATGTTTTCTGCAATTTTTCGCAACTCGCTTGTTATGTTGCTTGTTATGATCTTGTTAGATTTCTTGTTAGAATCTTGTTATATTATTCTTCCGCGCCTTCAATTTTGCTTTTCAGGCCCTGGACGATCTTGGTGAGGAATCCCGGCAGCGGTACGCCAATATCTCCGATGTTCTCCAGAATCGAAATAATCTCGTTGACGATCAGCCATACCGCTACCAGGGAAGCTGCCAGCATGGGCAGGTGGATCTCAAATCCCAGCTGGGAACCGCAATACATCAATAACCAATCTACCACAGTGCCCACGCCGATGAGCAGCCACATACATACCTTTTTAGCGATGCCCAGCACTCCCACATAGCTGCTTACCTTCTGGCCACGGCGATGAGCGGCAGCAAGGCCTGTAATGTAGTCCATGATATTACAGGCCACCAGCACATAGACCGGGATAGCCAGTACCCCCAGCCAGGAGGACAGCAGGCCAAAAGCGGCGACACAGATTGCTTTTACAGTTTTTAAAAAATCCATTGTTTTTTACTCCTTTTTTCGATTATTCAATGACGATCTGGAACCGGTCTATCTGCTGGCCAAAGCTGCCTGCATAGCCGTCCTGGCTGTCGTCTTTTTCGTTGTCGTACTGCCAGGGCCAGTAATTGCCCTTGATGGGGGATACCCGGTACTTTGCCTTTTTAACGGTCATACCGTCAGGCGTGTAGTAGTACACCTCAATAGCATCGATAGGCTTTCCAGTACCGGCATAGCCGTTTTTGGTGTCGCTGATATTGTAGCCAGTCACATAGGGCAGCCACTCTCCGCCCAGAATGTGGACGCGGTACTTGACCTTTCCCTGGCTCATCTTGATGGCCACATCGGTGATGGCAACGCCAATCTTTCCGGCATAATCCTCCAAATTTTTCACAGCAGGGTACCAGACGCCCCCTGCGCGCACACGATACTCCACATCCACCTTAGTAGAAACCGGCTTTTCTTCGCTGATGTTCGTACCGCCGGAAGCCTCGGTCAGGTATTTGGTTTCCACCCAACTGACGATCTCCTTCAGGAGCACCTTGCTGCCATTTATTTTCTGGACAGTGTACGCCTTCCCGATCACGCTGTCAGGCACCTTCACGCCATTGGTATACACTGCGCCTGCCTCGATCTTTACGGTACTGCCCACTTTGATTCCAGCCGGTGCTACCGGTTTTTCTTCGGTGTCAGGCTTGCCGCCTTCGTCCGGCTGTTCGATTTCACCGGAATACTCAATGCCAGGGCATTTGTACCAGTGGGTCCAGGGGCCGCTGACATAGGATTTTTTGACCGTGGATTTCTTCACGCCGTACAGGGTTCCTGCGCTCTCGATGACCTCACCATTGCCGATATATACACCCACATGGCCGGGCATATACACGATGATACCGGGGATGTCCGGCATGGTACTGATGGGGCCCTTTTCTTTGGCTTTGTTGTAGTGGACGGAACTATCAATCTCAGCACTGTATTTGATAGGCCCGCCGGTATAATCGGACATAAGATAGGCTTTAATCATACCGGAGCAGTCCGCCACCTTCCGGCCAAGCCACTTTTCGCCAGCTTCCCGCATGGGGCCGCCCGCCAGATTATTGGCAGGATACATCCTGGCGCACTGATCCAGAAGGGATTCTGTGCAGGTCTGTCCCAAAGCGCCGTACACATAACCCCATTCATCCTCTAAACACTGTTTAACGTGTTTTACAAGTCCTGCCGCCGTCTTTGCTGCCATCTAAATCACTCCTCCGTTAGATTCATGCAGATGTTCTCCCACTTTTTGTAAGCGTCAAAATACAGTTCGTTTCTGTCGCCGTTGAAAGTCAGCTCATAATACATACCATCAGAAACCGGAGTAGACATCAGAGCTTTGTTGTTCTGCAAGGCCTTGCAAGACCAGACGACAAACACGTCCTCGGGTTTCATCTGCGGCGTAGCATCGGTTTTTTCCTTCTTTTCATTGTAATATTGTGCAACTTTTTCTTTGCACAAATCAATGAATTTTTGATTTTCCATATTATCCTTCCTTTCAAAAATTATACTTAAATTATATTATTTTTTTTAGTTGACAAGTCAAGAAACAATCTCCCAGTTCCGGTCATATTGTTCTGGTGTGTACACGTTGTTATCCACTTTGGAACGGTAAAGTGTATCTCCCCACCAACCCAATTCATCTTTAGCAAAAGCTAGTCCGGTTGTAATCGGGTCTGGAATGATTCGGATACCTTCTCGATACGAAATATCTTCCCATAAATTAGGCGCGTTGTCCGGGTTCTGATCTTCTCTGTCCCATAAGTCGCTGGCGGCACGTTTTACCGTGCCGTTCCAGTTGATTCTGGTTCCATTTTGAATAAGAGAACCATCATATTTCATCCATCTACAGGCTTCCGGCACAGTAGATATGACAGCATCAC
>ERZ1643249.3664-NODE-3664-length-13384-cov-3.524120_pt1 | contig 13384 bp, 8 predicted proteins | sample MGYA00579263_ERZ1643249 | MGnify/ENA primary metagenome ERZ1643249 (study PRJEB29033, sample SAMEA4952264) | chicken gut metagenome | biome: Broiler Chicken; feature: Gastrointestinal Tract; material: Caecum | place: Ireland | collected 2018 | study: Broiler...
AGAAATCACGGATTTTAACGCCCCGGAGCTTGACGTCTATGCCAGGCTTTCCGAGCCCCAGCTTTATAATCTAAACGCTCCGGAACGGGGGATTTTTATAGCCGAGAGCCCCAAGGTGATTGCGCGGGCTCTGCGTGCAGGCTGCCGTCCGCTTTCGTTTCTGGTGGAAAAAGACCAGGCAGAGGGGGAAGCCGCAGACCTTCTCGCGCAGTGCCTGGCGCGTTGGAAGAATATTCCGGTTTACACGGCGCAGATGGGCATTCTTACAAAAATTATTGGCTACAAATTGACGCGGGGAATGCTTTGCGCGATGCTTCGGCCCACTCTTCCCACCGTGGAGGAAATATGCAGGGGAGCCCGGCGCATCGCGGTGTTGGAGCGGGTGATGAATCCCACCAACGTGGGCGCTATTTTTCGCTCTGCGGCGGCGATTGGGCTGGACGGCGTTCTTCTGACGCCGGGGTGCAGCGATCCTTTGTACCGCCGGGCGGCCCGGGTGAGTATGGGGACGGTTTTTCAGATCCCCTGGACCTTTTTTGAAAAGGGAAAAGATGGGGAGGATGCCTGGCCGGGGGAAGGGATGCGGCGGCTTCGCGCAATGGGATTTCGCACCGCCGCCCTGGCGCTGAGGGAGGATTCCATAAGCATTGAGGACCAGCGATTGAAACAGGAGGAGCGCCTGGCGCTGATTTTAGGAACCGAGGGGGATGGCCTGGCGGCAGAGACCATGGCGGACTGTGACTACATTGTGCGCATTCCTATGGGACACGGGGTGGATTCGCTGAATGTGGCGGCGGCCAGCGCGGTGGCGTTTTGGGAGGTAAGAACGGGCAGCGCAGCAACGAAATCCTAATAAACCTTTAAAAGAAAATTCCTTGTATTTTTTTCTTGCGGGTGTTACCATCAGGGTACAATAGCAGCATACCTAAATACGAGCTGCGGCAAATAAAGCAGCGAAGGCATACGAAAAGGAGACAGAGCGATTATGAAAAAACAATCACTGGCTGCTGCGGCAGCTTTTGCCTTAGCGGCGTCCATTCTGGCCGCCGGATGCGGGAAGAAGGAGACGGCTTCCACGGAAACATCCGCGGAGACATCCGCCGTGGAGGAGAGTACCGAAGCAAGCACGGAGGAAACAGAAGAGAGCACCCAGGAGGAGACGGAGGAGAGTGAGGCCCAGGAGGCCGCGCAGTACCACATGCTCCAAGGAACCATCGTGAAGATGGGGGCGGAGGGAAATGTATTTACTCTCCAGGCGGATGACGGCAACAGCTACGACATTGGCCTCACGGATATAAGGGATGTGGAGGTGGAACTCGCGCAGGACGTGCACATCGCTATTGCCTATATCGGGGAGGTGCTGGGAGGGCCGGAAGCGGCGGCCCTGGAAGATGTAACCCTGGTGGTGGCTCTGCCGGAGCAGGAGGAGTGGACCATCACGACGGAGACCGGAACTACCACGGCCAATGCTATGAGCACATTTTCCATAAAAACCGAGGACGGCAGGGAGCTAAGCTTTATGAAAGACAACTGCCCCATTGAAGAGGGCGCTTTAGCTGCGGACAGCGGGGACGCGGTGGAGGTGACGTATGTGGCTTCCCAGGGAATCAATTTTCCGATAGAGATTAAAGCAGCCCAGACAGAATAAACAGCAGCAGCTGTCCGGCAAAGAGGGTTTTTCGCAAAAACCCTTGCAAAATAGTGGTTTTCCCTGTACAATCGGATAATGAACAACAGGAAAAGAGGGGCCAGGCGCTTGTCCCCTCTTTTGATAGAGCCTATTGGCAACAGATAGTAAGAAAGGTAAGAACGTATGATTAGTGCAAATAACATCTCCCTTCGAGTTGGGAAGAAGGCCCTTTTTGAGGACGTGAACATCAAGTTCACGGAGGGAAACTGCTATGGCTTAATCGGCGCCAACGGAGCGGGAAAATCCACATTTCTTAAGATTCTCTCCGGTCAGCTGGAGCCTACCAGCGGCGAGATTGCCATCACGCCGGGCCAGCGTCTCTCCTTTTTGCAGCAGGATCATTTTAAATATGACGATTACTCTGTGCTGGACACGGTAATTATGGGAAATGCCCGGCTGTACGAGATCATGAAGGAGAAGGAAGCCATCTACATGAAGGAGGACTTCACCGATGAGGATGGCATCAAGGCGGCGGAGCTGGAGGGCGAGTTCGCCAATATGAACGGCTGGGAAGCGGAGTCCGACGCGGAGAACCTGTTAAATGGACTTGGCATTGAGACAGAACTCCACTATGCACAGATGGGAAGCCTTCTGGGATCGCAGAAGGTGAAGGTGCTTCTTGCGCAGGCATTGTTCGGCAATCCGGACATCCTGCTTCTCGACGAGCCCACCAACCACCTGGATCTGGACGCCATCGCCTGGCTGGAGGAGTTCCTTATCAACTTCGAGAATACCGTGATCGTGGTCTCCCACGACCGTTATTTCTTAAATAAGGTCTGCACCCAGATTGCGGACATTGACTACGGCAAGATTCAGCTCTATGCGGGCAACTATGACTTCTGGGTGGAGTCCAGCCAGCTTATCATCAAGCAGATGAAGGAGGCCAACCGCAAGAAGGAGGAGAAGATTAAGGAGCTTCAGGAATATATCCAGCGCTTCTCTGCCAATGCATCCAAATCCAAGCAGGCGACATCCAGAAAGCGCGCTTTGGAAAAGATCGAGCTGGATGACATCAAACCCTCCAGCCGGAAGTATCCCTATATTGACTTCAGGCCCTTCCGTGAGATTGGAAATGAGGTGCTCACTGTGGAGCACCTCAGCAAGACCATTGACGGGGAGAAGATTCTGGATGATATCTCCTTCATCCTGGGCCGTGAGGACAAGGTGGCCCTGGTGGGGCCGAACGAACGGGCCAAGACCGTGCTTTTCCAGATTCTGTCCGGGGAGATGGAGCCGGATTCCGGCAGCTACAAGTGGGGACTCACAACGACTCAGTCCTATTTCCCCAAGGACAACTCCGCGGAGTTTGACAATGACGATACCATCGTGGAGTGGCTGACCCAGTATTCCCCGGAAGAAGGCCTGCGTCCTCTCCGGCGGCGAGCGCGTGCGCTGCATGCTCTCCAAGCTGATGATTTCCGGGGCAAATGTGCTGATGCTCGACGAGCCTACGGACCATCTGGACATGGAGTCCATCGACGCCCTGAACCGGGGCCTGATCAAATTCCCGGGCGTGCTGATTTTCTCATCCAGAGATCATCAGATTGTGCAGACCACAGCCAACCGGATTATGGAGATTATCAATGGGAAGCTGATTGACAAGATCACTACCTACGACGAATATCTGGAGAGCGATGCCATGGCCAGAAAGCGGTTTACCTTTACCGTGGCGGAGAGTGACGAGGAAGACGATTAAAAAGAAGCTGCCCAGGACGGCAGGCAAGAGGGGTGTCCCGGGAGGAGGGATGCCCCTCTTTTCAGTTATATTGAACTTACGAGCAAAAAAACGGTGAACAGACCATATTTGAGATTGTTCCGTATTTATAGGGGATACATGCAGGCCGGAAAGGGGGGATGGCTTACGAAAAAGAACAGCAAAGCTTTTAAGGGAACCTGGTACAGCAGACGGAGGAAAAGACAGAGGCTTAAATGGGCTCTTCTGACCGCGGCACTCCTTGCCGCCGCGCTCACAGCGGGCGGCTGTTCCCGGGCAGAGAGCCCGGCATCCGCGCAAAGCGGTGACGCGGCAGGAGAATCTACGAAAGAGCAGACCGGCGCAGAGCCATCTGCGGATGAATCTACTGACAATGAATCCGCAGGGAATAAACCTATAGAAAATGAATCTGTCGGTGACGAAGCACCGGAGTCCCAGCGTCTGCCCTCCGAATCCACATGGGCCAAACGGATCGGTACACCGGAGGATGACTACATCCTGCCGGACAGTGCGGAGCATGTATATACCAGGGATGAGCTCTCCGGTCTCAGCGAAGAGGAGCTTCGCCTGGCCCGGAATGAGATTTACGCGGTTCACGGGAGAAAATTCACCAGTCAGGATCTTCAGGAGTATTTTTCCGCCAAGGAGTGGTATAAAGGGGAAATTGAGGCGGAGACGTTTGATGCGGGTGTGCTGAATCAGACAGAACTGGCGAATCTGAAGCTTCTGGCGCAGATGGAGGAGGAGAAAAAAGGAGGGCAGGTTCGGGCGCCGGCCATCAGTATTCAGGATTTTCCGGAGATTGATGGCTCCACGGCAACCCTTCCCTTATCCCACGCCCTGTACCGCCTGTGTACCGGGGCAGGGGCCCAGGAGGCAGAGACGGCGGTATCTCACGGGAAGACCAGCACTGCCTGGATGCGCCTTCTTAACCGGATAAAGAAGGGGCCGGAATCAGCAGAGGACGCTTATAGTCCGAAGCTGGTCATTGCCTATGAACCCAGCGAGGCTTTAAAGGAGGAGTTCAAGGCCTTGGGAGACCAGGTGGAGGTCAAAGCCATTGGCCGGGATGCCCTGGTCTTTATGGCCAATCAGTCCAATCCGGTATCCTCACTGACCGCGGAGCAGATTGTGGAGATCTACACCGGGAGGGTTCAAAACTGGAAGGAGATAGGGGGAGAAGACCGGGAAATCCTCGCGTTTCAGCGGCCGGAAAATTCTGGGAGCCAAAATCTGATGGAAAAGCTGGTGATGAAGGATATTCCTATGGAGGAGGCTCCAAAGGAGTTTATTGTCCAGGAAATGGGAGAACTTTTGGAGGAGGTCTCCGCCTATGACAACGAGGGAAATGCCCTTGGCTACTCCGTATATTTCTACGCCAGCAATATGTACGAGCGGCCGGAGTTAAAATTTATGGCGGTGGACGGTGTGATGCCCGACCGAGATACCATACGAAATGGAAACTATCCGTTTGTAAATGATTTTTACGCGGCTATTCCCGCCTATCTGGCAGCGGATGACCCTGCCAGGATTCTCTATGAGTGGCTTACCAGCGAGGACGGCCAGGGCCTCATAAATGGCCTGGGATATGTAGGAGCCGCAGATGTGAAAATGGAGACCGGACTGGAAGCAGAGGAAGCGTTTTCAGGGGAGCTGGATCTTCCGGAGGGAAAGGTCCTTCTGGCTTCCGGCCGGTATCTCTTTGGGGAGAGCGGAATCGCGGTATTTGACGGAAAGCTGCGGCTGCTGGATTTTATTCGCTATGCATCCTTAGAGGGGATAGATACCTTTAAAGAAGCGGATTTGGAGGAGGAACTGGCGCTGATGGATACGCGCACCATGCATGGCGGAACCTATTCCTTAAAAGAGAGACGATGGGTGGAGACAGGGGGGCGGCAGGCATCCGGGCTCACGGAGGAGAGTATCTATGAGCTGGCCTATTCCTTTTCAGATAACCATCCGGAGATTTTGGCTGCTTACGGGTGCAGGCCCGAGGATGTTCAGGTATTCTACGCTTCGGATTCAGCGCCGCCGGTAATGCTTCTGACGCAGGGGCAGACGGAGCATTACTATACGGCCTTGGGGGAGTACATGTTCTCCTACGAGCGCAGGCCCGCGGAGGAAGGGGAATATTTCTGGCGGGCTCCCTATCAGGTGGACAGCCAGGTATCCTATCTTCAGGTTTTCAATGGGGATGAGGAGTATGTGCTGGTCTACGACCAGGCAAAACAGATAAAAAAGCTGGAAGATGACGAGCGGGGCCGGATCGGCACCGTGGGTCATTGGTTTTACACACGCATCAGCGGAAATTATGTGTATATCTACAATAATGAGGACCAGGTTTGTGGAAAATTCCTCACAGATCCTGGCGATTAAACAGTGATAGGCAGAAGGAGGAAATGCCCTATGGAAAAAATTGCGAGCTTTACCATCAATCATATGAAACTGCAGCCCGGCGTGTACGTATCCCGGAAAGACAAAGTGGGCGAAGGAGTGGTGACAACCTTTGATCTGCGCATGACTTCTCCCAATGAGGAGCCGGTGATGAATACGGCGGAGGTTCATGCCATTGAGCATCTGGGAGCAACCTTCCTGCGCAACCATCCGGAGTACAAGGACAAAACGGTGTATTTCGGTCCCATGGGCTGCCGGACGGGATTCTATCTGCTTCTGGCGGGGGACTATGAGTCACGGCAGATTCTGCCCCTGGTGACGGAAATGTATGAATGTATCGCGGCCTACGAGGGGGAAATACCCGGGGCATCTCCCATGGACTGCGGAAATTATCTGGATATGAATCTTCCCATGGCAAATTACTGGGCAAAACGGTATTTGGAGGTATTAAAAAATATCGACCGCTTTCCGCAGTCAAGGCTTACCTATCCGCAGTAGGGCGTATGGCCGCGGCAGATCACAGCAAAAAGCAAGGAGAACGAAACAATGAGAAAACTGATTTCCTGGAATGTAAACGGCCTGCGGGCCTGTGTGGGAAAAGGATTTTTGGATTATTTTAAAGAGGCGGATGCGGATGTTTTCTGCATCCAGGAGAGCAAGCTCCAGGAGGGGCAGATTGACCTGGATCTGCCCGGCTGGCATCAATACTGGAATTATGCGGAAAAGAAGGGGTATTCCGGGACGGCCATGTTCACAAAGGAGGAACCCCTGTCCGTGGCTTACGGCATTGGAATCCCGGAACACGACCATGAGGGCCGCGTGATTACCGCGGAATTTCCCGAGTATTATGTGATTACCTGCTACACGCCAAATTCCCAGGACGGCCTTGCCAGGCTGGATTACCGGATGGAATGGGAGGACGCATTTTTAGCCTATTTAAAAGGATTGGAAAAAAAGAAGCCCGTGGTGTTCTGCGGGGATCTGAACGTGGCACACAAGGAGATTGACCTGAAAAACCCGAAGACAAACCGGAAAAATGCGGGCTTCACCGATGAGGAGCGCGGAAAATTTACAGATCTCTTAGCGGCGGGCTTTATCGATACCTTCCGTTACTTCTACCCGGACAAGGAGGGAATTTATTCCTGGTGGTCCTACCGGTTCAAGGCCCGAGAGAAGAATGCGGGGTGGCGCATTGACTATTTCTGCGTGTCCGCGTGTTTGAAGGACAGGCTGGTTTCCGCAGACATCCACACCGAGGTGATGGGCTCGGATCACTGTCCGGTAGAGCTGGTTTTAAAATAACATGCGCTGTCAGGAACCGCTGCGAAACGCGCGGGGCGGGTTTAAGCGCGGCAGATTAAAGCCGGCAGATTAAAGCGGCAGGGGGAGAGAACGCGAATGGATCAGAATATGGTTCGAAAATCGGAGAGGAGAGGTGAAATCGATGCGGCAAAGGGACTGGCCCTCCTGTCCGTTGTGCTGGGGCATGTGATCTTGCTGCACACCTTTCCATCCAACTGGATTTATACCTTCCACATGCCTGCCTTTTTCTTTTTATCCGGCATGACCTTTCGGCCGGAGAAATACGATGGGCTGCTGCCGTTTCTGAAGGACAAGGCCAGGAAACGCCTTCTTCCTTATCTGGGCATCACAGCCCTGGCCTTTTTTATCTGCATGCTGCGTCCTGCCTATCGGGCCCCTGTGCTGAATGATGGCTGGAGCCATCAGCTCCTTTGGATTTTCTACTATACCCAGCCTCAGAACCTCTATGTGGGCCAGCTCTGGTTTTTGGTGGCCTTGTTCTGGGCGGAGCTTATGGCCTGGATTTGGTTTCAGCTGGCGGGAAAGCGGCATCTTCTTGTAAAGTGCTACAGTGTCTTTCTTCTGGCTCTTTTGGCAGTCCGCATCCAGGAGATCAACCCCTACCTTCCGGTGGGAAACCGTCTGCCATGGAAAATCGACTCCGCGCTCTGCGCCTGTGTTTTTTTGATTGCGGGATATTGGACGGCAAAGGGACGGCTTTTGGAACGCCTGCGCCCGGCGGCCCTGGTGCTGGCAGGGGATTTTCTCAAAAAAAGCCGTCTGCTCTGCTTTATCGGCCGCCATTCTCTGCCGCTGTTTGCGTCCCAGACATTTGCTATCTATCTGGTGATAGAGGGGATCGCCGAGGTGACAGGAATCGCCTATATCCCCATGTTTGAGATGCCTGGGGAGAAGGCCTGCCTTCTCATCACCTTGGCGGCTCTTTTGCTTATGCTTGCGGGCCTTTGGGTATACTTGGAATGTAAAAAATGGATTTTCCATCGGTTTTTGGGAAAATATCTGTAAACTTTGTGAGAGTTCAGTCTTTTACTTGAATATTTCTTTACTTTTATTCCCCTGAAATGCTATACTAATTTTGTGAAAGAAAACCTTTCTGCGGCAGCAGGACGGTCAAAGCAAGAATAAAGGACATGATATATGAATCTGGTTACAATTGAACATTTGACAAAATCATATACGGAGCGGCTTCTCTTTGAGGATACGGCCTTCTCTATCCAGGAAGGAGAGAAGGTAGGACTGATCGGCATCAACGGCACGGGAAAATCCACCCTGCTGCGGATTGTGGCCGGGCTGGAGGAGCCGGACAGCGGCTCGGTGGTCCGGGGCCGGAATCTCTATATACGCTATTTGCCCCAGGTGCCGCGGTTTGAGCCGGGAGATACGGTTTTAGGCAGTATAATCCGGGACAATGAAAAGGAGCTGGTCTATGCGTCAGGAGAAGAACTGGCGGCTGCGGCCAGAACCATGCTCAACCGGCTGGGAATCACGGAGCATGATGCAAAGGTGGAGGAGCTTTCCGGCGGTCAGAGAAAGCGCACGGCCCTGGCAAGCGTACTATTAAGCCGTGCGGATCTCCTGGTTTTGGATGAGCCCACCAACCATCTGGACAGCGGCATGGCGGACTGGCTGGAGGAATATTTGAAGGCATTCAAAGGAGCCCTCCTGATGATCACCCACGACCGGTATTTTCTGGACAGCGTGACCAGCCGGATTGTGGAGCTGGACAAGGGAAAGCTGTACAGCTACCAGGCAAACTATGAGGGGTATCTGGCACGCAAAGCGGAGCGCATGGAGATGGCGGAGGCTGCGGAGCGCCGGAGGCAGTCCATTCTGCGGCGGGAAATTGCCTGGAGGCAGCGGGGGGCAAGGGCCCGCTCCACCAAGCAGAAGGCGCACATCCAGCGCTATGAGGCGCTGCGGGATCAGGAAGGGCCCCAGTATGACAGGAATGTGGAGCTGGAATCCCTGGCAAGCCGCCTGGGAAGGACTACGGTGGAGCTGGAAAATGTCTCAAAAGCCTACGGGGACAAGGTGCTGGTTCAGGACTTTTCATACATTTTTCTGAAGACAGACCGGGTGGGCATCATAGGCCCCAACGGCAGCGGAAAATCCACGCTGATGAAGATGATTGCGGGCTGGGTGAAGCCGGATTCCGGCACGGTGCTTCTGGGGCAGACGGTGAAGCTGGGGTATTTTTCCCAGGAAAACGAGGACATGGATGAAAGCCTTCGGGTGATTGATTATGTGAAGCAAAAGGGGGAATATATCCGGACAAAGGACGGCTCTGTCAGCGCCAGCCAGATGCTGGAGCGCTTTCTCTTCCCGCCGAGCATGCAGTATACGGTGATCGGAAAGCTTTCCGGCGGTGAGCGGAGGCGGCTGTATCTGCTGCGGATTCTCATGGAGGCCCCCAATGTGCTTATTTTGGACGAGCCCACCAACGACCTGGATATTCCGACGCTGATGATTCTGGAGGATTATCTGGACACATTTCCGGGGATTGTGATCGCGGTGTCCCATGACCGGTATTTTCTGGATCGGGTGGCGAACCGGATCTTTGCCTTTGAGGGAGGCGGACGCATTGGCCGGTATGAGGGCGGATTTACGGATTATCAGAAGGCCGTTTCGGGGAACCTTGCGGGGGAGGGCACTTTGGCGTCTGCGAAGTCTTCCGGGGCAGCAAACGGCGCGGCGTCCGCAAAGTCCCCGGCATCTGCGGTATCTTCCGGGGCCGGAAAATCCGCGGAGGGACAGGAGATGAACCGTCAGAACTGGAAAGCCATAGCAGGCGGCGGGAAGAAGCTCAAGATGACCTACAAGGAGCAGAGAGAGTGGGAGACCATTGAGGGCGACATAAAAAAGCGGGAGGAGGAGTTAGCCCGCCTGGAGACGGAAATCGAGAAAGCGGCACGGGATTACGGGAAGCTGAAAGAGCTGATGCAGGAGAAGGAGGCTGCGGAGGCGGATCTTGAGGAAAAGATGGAGCGCTGGATGTATTTAAGCGATCTGGCGGAGAAGATAGAGGCGCAGGCATAGGGAGGCGGTAGAAAATGAAAAAAGCATACAGAGTTTCTGCAGATGAGAGCAGGTTGTATCCCATGGGACTTACGGAGATTCCGGGAGGGATTCATGCAGCCTTTGCGTCCCCCGCGTCTTCCTGCGCCCTTCTGCTCTACAGAAAGGGACGAAAGGCTCTGAAGGAGCGGATTTTGTTCCCCGAAGCAGGCCGGATTGGCAACGTGTGGAGCATGACGGTTCAGGGAGATTTCACAGATTTGGAATATACCTTTGAGGCGGACGGAAAGGAGGTGCCCGACCCTTACGGGAAATCCTTTGGGGAGAGAGCGCGCTGGGCGCATGCGGAGCACAGGGAGCGTGTTCCAAGGGCATTATGCCGGGGGCAGGAGCCGTTTGACTGGGGAAAGGACAGGAACCCGGAGATTCCCCTGGAAGATACAGTGATCTATCATATGCACGTCCGGGGATTCACAAAGCATCCCTCCTCCGGCGTCAGCCAGGAGGATCGGGGCACGTTCCGCGGAATATTGGACAAGATTCCCTATATGAAGGAACTGGGCGTCACAGCGGTGGAGATCATGCCGCCGGCGGAATTTGAAGAACTTATTCCGGAGAAGCTGCCGGATGGGCCCTTGCTGTCCGTAGAGTCCGTTTCCAGCCCGGAGAAAAAGATAAACTACTGGGGTTACATTCCCGCCCTGGGATTTGCTCCCAAGGCCGCCTATGCGGGGGAGGGGAGGACGCCGGAACGGGAGTTTAAAAATCTTGCAAAATGCCTTCACGAGGCGGGCATGGAGCTGATTATTGAGCTGTATTTTGACGGCACGCAGCCCCAGGCATACGGATTGGACATGGTCCGCTGGTGGGTCAGGGAGTACCATGTGGACGGTGTTCATTTGGTGGGCTATGCGCCTCTGGATCTGCTGGCTGCGGATCCCTTCCTCAGCAGGACAAAGCTTTTTGCCAATGGCTGGGGGGAGCGAAAGAAAGAGGGCGCGCGCCATCTGGCGGAGTACGGCCCGGAATTTATGCTGGAGATGCGCAGCTTTTTAAAAGGCGATGAGGGCCAGCTGGACAATTTAGCAAAGAATATCCGCAAGAATCCCGAGGCTGTCGGCGCGGTGAATTATATGGCAAATACGGATGGATTCACCATGATGGACATGGTATCCTATGACCGCAAGCACAATGAGGCCAACGGAGAGGACGGACGGGACGGCACGGATTACAACCAGTCCTGGAACTGCGGCGCGGAGGGGCCAACCAGGAAGAAGAAGATTCTGGCTCTTCGGAAAAAGCAGCTGAAAAACGCCATGCTCCTTCTGTTTTTGAGCCAGGGAACGCCTCTGCTCATGGCAGGGGATGAATTTGGAAGGACAAAAAAGGGAAACAACAATTCCTACTGCCAGGACAATGAAATCTCCTGGGTCAATTGGGGGCTTTTAAAGACCAACCGGGATTTATATGAATTTACAAAATATGTGATTGCCTTCCGCAAGGCCCATCCGGTTTTTCATATGGAGAAGGAGCCGGCCCTCATGGATTACCGGTCTGTGGGGATCCCGGACGTATCCTACCATGGAGTGAAGGCCTGGCGGCCGGAGTTTGAGAGTTTCCGGAGGCAGCTCGGCATCTTTTACTGTGGAAAATACGGCATAAAGCCGGACGGCGGGGAGGACGATTATTTCTATGTGGCCTGCAACATGCACTGGGAGCCCCATGCCTTTGCCCTGCCGCACCTGCCCAAGGGAATGACCTGGCATATTGCCTTTGACACGGACGACAAGGAGGGAAGCGGCTTTTTTGAGCCGGGCCGGGAACCCGTCCTGGAAAATCCCAGGGAGGTTATGGTGATGGCCAGAACCATCATGGTATTTATCGGAAAAAAAGACAGCGCGCATAATGAAACAACCCCGCTCATAGATTAGAGTGGTACTCGTAAAAAGAGTGCTTCCGGGCCTTTTAAGGGACCGGGAGCATTTTTTATAATTGTCCGGGAGGCTTTCCCGGGCAGCTGCGACCGGCGGGGAGGGAGACGGCATGGCGGACTGGTGTCATATGGATGAAAAGGCGGTGCTTGCGGAGATTCGCTCAGATAAGAAGGGGCTCACGGAGGCGGAGGCCCAAAAGCGCCTTGGGAGGGTATTTCTGGCGCAGTTTGAAGATCTGCTGGTGATTATCCTCATAGGGGCAGCCGCAGTGTCCATGCTGACCGGAGATCCGGAGAGCGCCCTGGTGATTTTTTCTGTCCTGCTGTTAAATGCGGTTCTGGGAACCGTACAGCACCAGAAGGCGGAAAAATCCCTGGACAGCCTGCGGCGCCTTTCCTCCCCGGAGGCCCGCGTGGTCCGGGATGGGCGATCCATGGCCGTTCCCTCGGCCCAGGTGGTTCCCGGAGATATCCTGGTTCTGGAGACCGGGGATATGGTGCCGGCGGACGGGCGGCTTTTGGAGGTATACGGCCTCACGGTAAATGAGAGCTCCCTTACCGGCGAGTCCCTCAATGTGGAGAAGCGGGCAGGTCGCCTTCCGCAAGCGGCAGATCAGCCGATTGCTGTGGGAGACCGGATCAACATGATCTTCTCCGGTTCGCTGGTCACCTCGGGGCGGGCGGTTGCTGTGGTGACGGCCACGGGTATGGCCACGGAAATCGGCAGAATCGCTTCCCTGCTCAATGAAACCGGAGAAAAAAAGACGCCGCTCCAGATCAGCCTGGATCGGTTTTCCGGCCATCTGGCATTGGGAATCACAGCGGTCTGCGCGTTTGTATTTGCCATGAGCCTGTACCGGAGGGAGCCGGTGCTGGACGCCCTCATGTTTGCCGTGGCCCTGGCCGTGGCCGCCATACCCGAGGCACTGAGCTCCATCGTCACCATTGTGCAGGCCATGGGAACCCAGAAAATGGCGGCAGAGCACGCGGTCATAAAAGACCTGAAGGCGGTGGAGAGCCTGGGCTGTGTTTCCGTCATCTGCTCGGATAAGACGGGAACCCTGACCCAGAACCGGATGGATGTGGAGCGGGTGTACATCAACCACCGGGAGATGGCAGCAGAGGAATTAAAGGCGGCTGCGGGCCGCAGGGACGTGCAGCTTTTTTTGTGGGCGGCCGCGCTCAACAACAATGCGTCCCTCTTTGGCAGGGGCGGGGACGGAGATCCCATGGAGGCCGCGCTTCTGCGCATGGACGAGGCGGCGGGGGTGATTCCGGAGCAGGTGCGGCTGCTCTGCCCCAGGAAGGGGGAACA
>ERZ1643249.3665-NODE-3665-length-13381-cov-5.284256_pt1 | contig 13381 bp, 15 predicted proteins | sample MGYA00579263_ERZ1643249 | MGnify/ENA primary metagenome ERZ1643249 (study PRJEB29033, sample SAMEA4952264) | chicken gut metagenome | biome: Broiler Chicken; feature: Gastrointestinal Tract; material: Caecum | place: Ireland | collected 2018 | study: Broiler...
AATTTTTTCATTATTTTTGACTGCTTCAAGAATCCTTTTTACCGCTTTTTTGCCGTCGCAAAATACATCAAGTTTACTCAGGGGCTGCTTTTTGCATTCAAGAAAATCTTTTGCTTCCTCCGGTGTTGTGATTCCTCTTAAAGACAGCAAATCACAAAGCAGGGGGTCTTTGATAAAGTTTTTAAACTCCCTGCTTTGCTCAGGTATTTCTTTTTGTATTATTTTTCTAAAGTTCATCCTATCTGTTTTTGCTCAGCTGGGCAAGCAGTCTTAAAAGTTCCAGATACAGCCATATAATGGTTACAAGCAGAGAAAAAGCGCCGAACCACTCAAAGTATTTTGGTACCATTTTTTGTGCACCTTGTTCAATAAAGTCAAAATCAAGTATGAAATTAAGCGCCGCTACCGCGCAGAATACAAGGCTTAAACCTATGCCGAGCAAGCCCGTGTTCCATATTGAAATAAAATTAGGGTTAAAGAAGCTTATTACAATACTTACAAGGTAGAAAACCATAATTGACGCGGTTGCGGTGAAAATCACGCGCTTAAAAGTTTCGGTTGCTTTTATAACACCTGTTTTATATAAAATAAGCATAACAAAGAGTGTTAAAAAGGTAATCAAAGCTGCGTTTGCAACAATGCCGTGAAGCTGCATTTCATACATTGCGGACAGTCCGCCTATTGCAAGACCTTCGCAGACGGCATAACCTATGGATAAAATCTTTGCATTCTGCGGCTTAAAACGCATTATAATCGCAAGTATAAGTCCTGCGATAATGCCGCCCCACATAAGCATTACTACTTTGTCCATATACCCAGAAAACGCCTGTGTCCAGGTGAATACTCCGACCGCAAAAGTTACAAGCAGAAGCAGAATTGTTTTGTTGACGGCTCCGCTTACTGTCATAGGCTCGCTGTCAATAGCAATATTTTCGTAAATATTACTCTGTGTCATCGGATTTGATGTCATATTAACTCCTCCATAAATATCATGATGGATTATACTACGTTTTTCAAGTAAAATAAAGTCATGATTAAGGTCGGCTTAACGGGTAATATTGCTTCGGGCAAATCGGGTGTGCAAAATATTCTTTTGCTGTCAGGTTATAAAGTCTTTGACGCGGATGAGAGCGCACATTTTCATCTTGTAAATTCAAAAGTAATTCTTGATGAGTTTGGCACAAATGACAGAAATATTCTGGCTAAAACAGTTTTTGCCGATAAAACAAAATTAAAAAAACTTGAAGAAATCATTCATCCGCTTGTAAGGCAAGATATTCAAGACTTTTTTGCCGTAAATAATTCCGAAAAAGCCGTATTTGCCTCGGTTCCGCTTCTTTTTGAGGCGGGTTTTGAAGATTTGTTCGATAAAGTTATTTTCGTGAGCGCGCCTTATAATGTGCGTCTTGAGCGCTTAATGAAAAGAAACGGCTATGACTTTGACTATGCAAAACTTCGTCTTGATTCGCAGAGTGATGAGAAAAGCAAAATACCGCGCTGCGACTGCACTATTGTAAATGATTCAACTTTTGAAGAGCTTGAGAGAAGAGTTAAAGAATGTTTAAAACTTCTCTTATAAGTTTGCACGCTGTTGCGGTTGAAACCCTGGTAATGTCTAAATCGGGCGCCAGCTCTACGATATCGGCGCCTATTATGTTGTATTTTTTAAGTTCCAAAACCCATTTCATAAGTTCCCTGTAGCTGAACCCGCCGGCTTCCGGCGTTCCTGTGCCGCTCATAATTGAGGGGTCAAGGACATCGAGGTCGATAGTAACAAAAATATTTTTGTTCTTGAATCTCTCAAGTTCATTTGGGTTAAAAGCACACGTGGAGTGCTTTTTCATTAGTTCAAACTCTTCTTTTTCCCCCGAGCGGATACCGACCTGCATTATGTTTTCAAAACCGATAAGCTTTGCAATTTGCAGCATAACACCCGAGTGCGTGAGTTCTATATCAAGATAGTGTGCTCTTAAGTCGGTATGCGCGTCAAATTGCACAACGGCAATATCTTTATGATGTTTTAAAAGTCCTTTGATTGTACCCAGTGTAACAAGGTGCTCCCCGCCTATGCCGAGGATTTTTTTGTTTTGCGAGTATATTTCACCGGTATTTTTTTCAATAATATCAAGAGCTTCTTTTGGCGCTCCGAATGGTAATTCCAGCTCTCCCGCATCATAGAAGCCCAAATTGGAAAGATTTGTATCAAAATACACGGAGTACTCCTCAATCCCGACGCTTTCAATACGTATCTGCTGCGGTGCAAAACGCGCCCCGGGACGGTTTGTGCAGGTGCCGTCAAAAGGCATACCGAGCATTACAATTCTTGATGAATCAAAATCATCACTTGCTCCAATAAAATTTTTATCCAGAAAAGGGCCTGTAAGCATATAATGATTTTAGCATGAAATTTTACAAATTTGGCATGTTTTAAAATAAGTGCTATATTGCAGCTATGAGAATAATTTTGTCTTTAATTGCACTAATGTTTATTTCGCTTCCCGCTCTTGCGCAGGATCAGATGGAAGTCTGGAGTCCTTATCTCGCAAAGATTGAAAAGGATATAAAGGCCTCCTGGTATGATATTTCAGGTTTTAAAAGGCATAAAAGCGAATGCCGTACGACATTGTTTTTTTCTGTTAAGAAAAGCGGTGAGTTAGGTACTATTACGATTTTGTCCTCAACTTGCAATAAGGCCCTTCAGGATAATGCACTCTCCGCAGTTAAAAAAACCGCTCCTTTTGCACCTTTTCCAAAGGAAATTACCGGTATTGACGAAATTAATATAAATTACAATTTTGACTGTAAACTCCTGCCGGAGAATAAGCTTCCCGATTCTTCCAAAAATACCGTATCTGCCCCTATATCGCAGTCTTTAGACACACTTAAAAATATAAAAACCGATACACCTCAAAAAACAGATGTAAAACAGCAGTCAAAAAACAATATTCAAAAATACATTATCCCCGCAGGCATATTAATATCAGTTATCGCCCTGCTTGTAATTTTGATATTTACAATTAAGAGAAAGCAAAAAATATCAAAATAAAAAACTCCTCAGGTTGGACTCGAACCAACAACCTACCGGTTAACAGCCGGTTGCTCCGCCATTGAGCTACTGAGGATTATGTTTATTATATTAGTCAAACAAGGCTTTGTGAAAGGGTTTCGCCTTTTGACATTTTTTATTATAGCAATAAAATATTTTTTGGCAAGTTCATTTTTTGAATTACTCCAAATATTTGATTTTGTTTGAAATAGTAATTAAAATTTATATTTTTTGTTAAATTAATCACCTCAAGGGGTTTTAACCTTTGTGAAAAAATGTTATAATTTAGCTATTCTTAGTTAAGGAGTTTTACCATGTCAAAAAAGGACAGTTCTATCGGTTTTGCAATAGGCATTTTAGCCGGTGTTGTAGGCGGTATAGCAGCAGGAATTCTTTTTGCGCCTAAATCAGGCGAAGAGTCCAGACGCGAGCTGAAAGACGCTTATGATGATTTAATGCAGAAATACTCGCCTGAAATTACACTTGCAAAAAAACAGGCTATGGATATGATTAAGTCTTCAAAAGAGAAAATTGAAGATACATATAAAAAATTTAATGATAATTTAAAAGCGCAAAAATTGGCTCATGCTAAAAATTGCGAAATTGACGTATACGAAATTTAAGAGAGGAAACTTAAATGACTCCCGTAAATGCAAGCCTTATGGCGCTTCTTATAGTAACGGCAGTTGTAGTACTGGTTCTGGGTGTATTACTTGCAAGACTCATAATTAATCTTACATTGTTGTCAAAAAATGTTGACTCAATAGCTCAAAGCGTGCAAAGTGAAATACAACCGACGTTAAAAGAACTCAGAGAAGCGGCTCAGTCGATTAATTCTATAGCTAACAACGCAGACACACAATTCTCGGGCATTCAAAACGCCCTTAAAGGTGTTCTTGGTGCCTCATCGCTTGTCGGCTGCAAAATGAAAGGTTTAATGAACGGGCTTGTAAAGGGCATAAGTTTCGGGCTCAATTTGTTTAATAAAAAGTAAAGAAAGGAATATTGATATGTCGACAGGTAAATTTGTAGCAGGTTTTATTGTTGGCGGTGTAGTGGGTGCGGTAATAGGTGTACTTTTGGCACCGCAATCGGGTGAAGAAACCCGTGAAATGATTAGCGAAGGCACAAAAGAAGCTTATAACAAAGTTTCCGACGCTGCTAAAGAAATTCAGCAAAAGGCAGAATCTGTTGTTGATGAAGTTCAGAAAAAAGGCGAAGAAATCATCGACAAAATTCAGGATATGATTAACAAACAGAAAAAAGAAGCATAACAACCTTTTTTATGTTAGAATTTCCCTATGATGTACGATGTTGCTGTAATAGGGCTCGGGCCTGCGGGCTTGAGATTTGCTCAAGAAGCCTTAAAAAAAGGTCTGAACGTAATTGCTTTTGAAAAAACTTTCGCCGGCGGTACTTGTTTGAATGCGGGTTGTATTCCAACAAAAACAATGTTAAGCTGTGCGGAAGTTTTTTCGCATGTAAAAAATTGCTCTAAATATGCAGTTTCGGCTGCGGAAGATAGTTGCGAGATTTCCTGGAAAGACTTGCTTGAAAAAAAGAGCAGAGTTGTCCAAAAATTAAGACAGGCTGTTCAGAAAGACCTGGATACAAAAGGGCTGACTATCGTAAACGCCCCTGCGGCTGTTGAAGTTGAGAATTCAAGGGCTTATGTTGTATCTCAGGGGCTGCGTTATGATGCAGATAAAATTATTGCGGCGACAGGCTCCTGCCCGCTTGAGCTTGAAGGTTTGAAATTTAACCATGACACGGTTATAAATTCGGATGATTTGCTTGAGCTTGAGTCTGCACCTAAAGCACTTCTTATTATAGGTTCCGGCGCAATAGGTGTTGAATGGGCAAGAATTTTTAACAGCATAGGCACCCAAGTAACCGTTGTCGAAAAAGCTCCTATGCTTGCACCCGCTATGGATATCGATATTGCCTCAAGAATTGAGCGTATATTTAAAATGTCAAAAATTAAATTTTACAAGTCGGCTACCGTTGTTTCGTATAATGGTGCGCAGGCGGTATTGTCTGACGGCAGTGTCATAGAATGCGAAAAAATCCTTTGTGCGGCAGGCAGAAAGCGTGTTTTACCTGAAATTTCCAACGGATTTAAACTTGAGGTAAGTCCCGACTGTTCGACAAATGTTGAAAATCTTTATGTCACAGGTGATGCTTCCGGTGTAAAAATGCTTGCACATGTCGCAGCTTATCAAGCCAAGGCACTTTTTGATTTTCTGTATAAAAACAAGCACTATTTTATCCCTGAAATTCCTTCCGTCATATACGGTTTTCCTGAAATCGCCTCTATTGGCATACGCGAGCAGGATATTGAAGACAGGCTTAAAAATGAATATAAAATCTATAAACTTCCCGTGTCTTATCTGCCAAAATCCTGGTGCGACGATGCCATTGACGGTTTTATAAAAATTATTGCACACGAGGGTATAATAAAAGGCGCGCATATTGTTTCAAAAGAGGCTTCCGCGCTTATTTCCCAAATTGCAATAATAATGAAGGCGGGCCTTAAAGTAAATGAAATAGAAGAAATTATTTTTCCTCATCCTACATATTCGGAAGGCATTCAGGAGGCTGTTTTAAATGGATAAAAAAAGAGTTCCGCTCCCTGATTATCTAAAAAGGCCTATTACCCCTGCGGATGATAAGAGTGCCAAAAGGGTGCGCGAAATTTTGAATAAATATAATCTTAACACTGTATGTGACGGCGCAAGGTGTCCCAATAAGTGTGAATGTTATACTAATCTTACCGCTACATTTTTGATTTTGGGAAAGACCTGTACACGAAACTGTGCATTTTGCAATATTTCACAGTGTGCGCCCGATGAGCCGGATGAGGATGAACCCCGCAATGTTGCTATGGCAGTTAAAGAACTTGGTCTTAAATATGCGGTAATAACGTCCGTAACGCGTGATGATTTAGAGGACTACGGAGCAGGGCATTTTGCAAAAACCATTTATCAAATAAGAAAGCTTGCTCCTGATGTCAGGGTGGAAATCTTAACACCGGATTTTTGCGGTTCGTATGAAGCGCTGCATAAAATTATCAAATATAGACCGGATGTTTTTAATCATAATCTGGAAACCTTTCCGCGGCTGTATAAAAGTGCAAGGCAGATGGCTGACTATGAAACATCGCTCAATGTGTTGAAATTTATGAAAACCACCGTTCCTGATTTAATTACTAAAACAGGACTTATGGTAGGGCTCGGCGAAAGTTTGGATGAGCTTTACGAAACTTTCTGCGATATAAAAAAAGCAGGTGTCGACATTGTCACTTTGGGACAATACATTGCACCGTCAAAAAAGCATTTGAGAGTGGAAAAATATTACACTCTTAAGGAATTTGAGGTGCTTGAAAATATGGCAAGAGATGCGGGTATTGAGTATCCGATTTTTTCACCTCTTGCCAGAAGTTCGTATAAAGCTGCGCAAACTTATTTGCAAATCACAGGTTTGACTAGCTGTTAACAATGGCGGCTTTATTGGTTTTTTTGCCGCGTTTGGACAATCTTTCGATATTCCATTGCTGTGTTTTGCTGTCAATTTTAGCGGACTTTGCAACATCTTTAATGTATTTGATGTACAATTCCGGTTTAATTTTACCTGTTTCAAGGAGTTTTAAAATAATCTTTACTCCTGCTAAGTTAATGGCAAGATTTCTTGTCAAAAACTGAATAAGTTTGCCTCTTTCAATATCATTTAATGAATAAAGGCGACGGTTCTGTTTAGAACGTCTTGCAACAAGAAGATTTTGCTCGTCGTAAATCCTCAGTGTTCTTTGGTGTAAATTAAGGGCTTGTGCGACTTTGCCTATAGATAATACAGGTTCGTCAGCGTTTGTTTTGGTTTTTTGGCTACTCATTTTTTAACTCCAGACATCTCATAGCTCAGCGACTAAATCGTAACTGTCGGCGCCTGTCACCGTAACTTCAACTATCTGTGCAGGCGACAGATATTCATTAGTCTTAACGTAAACCAGTCCGTCAACTTCGGGTGCATCGGCATAACTTCTGCCTATAGCAGTACCGTCGTTGTGAACTTCTTCAATTATACATTGAATCTTCTTAGAAATAAAGTTCAAATTATTTTTCTTTGAAATTTCTTTCTGTAATTTTAAAATTTTATTTTTTCTTTCCCGCTTAATTTTTGCACTGATTTGCGGTTTGAGCGCGTATGAATATGTATTTTTTTCTCTTGAGTACTCAAAAACTCCAAGGCGTTCAAATTTCATTTCTTTTACAAATTCATAAAGATTTTCAAATTCTTCCTCGGTTTCTCCGGGGTAACCCGTGATGAATGTAGTACGTATAGCAACATCGGGTATTTCGCGTCTTAATTTTTTAATAAATTCTTTTTGATTAATAACAGGTCTTCTCATTCTTTTTAAAACTTCGGGGTGAGAGTGTTGAAGAGGGATATCTATGTATTTAACTACTTTATTGAGATTTTTAAAAGCGTTAATAAGACCCTGTGTAAAGTTTGTAGGATAGGCGTATAACACTCTTATCCATTCTATTTTATCAATTTTATTTAATTCATACAGCAATTTATCTAAAGACGGTTCAGAGTACAAGTCTATGCCGTAACTTGTTGTATCCTGTGCTATAAGGACAATCTCTGCTACCCCTTTGTCTGCAAGTTTTTTTGCTTCTTTTACTATATCCTCAATTTTTCTTGATTTATACCTGCCTCTTAATTGCGGTATAACGCAATATCCGCAGGTGTAATTGCAGCCGTCGGCAATTTTTATGTATGATGAGCTGCCAACCGTAATCTGTGCACGCTCTATGTCTTCCGGGTATTCATATACGGGGTTTTCGCTGACAGAGTAAAATTCTTCGGACTCAACTGCGCGGACTATATCTTTTATGTCACAGGTGCCTATAAAGCCGCAAACCTCTCCCAGGAGCTCTTTAAGATGTACTTTATGTTTTTGCGGCAGACATCCTGTCACAATTATTTTTTTGCCAAGGGCAATCATATTGAAAATGCTTTCAATACTTTCTTTTTCCGCATCACAAATGAAGGAGCACGTGTTGATAATTACTGTTTTTACATCCTTATCTTCAACATCAAGAGTAGTTTGATAGCCTGCCTTTTCAAGTATGCCAAGCATAAGCTCCGTATCCACGAGGTTTTTTGCACAACCGTGATGTATAATACCTATTTTATTGTTGTCCTTCTTCATTTTTCATATCTTCCTTCAGATATTTAAATATAAATATTCTGAATTTTTCGCCGAATGCCGCTTCCAGACTGTAGTTATCGATTACGTACCTGCATACTCCGACTCCGTAATCGCGGCATATTCTTGTTTTTCCGTACTCGGAGGTATTTCTGGAAGTAAAAGCGATAAATTGCGGTTTTTTCAGGGCTATATATTCTATTGTATTATGATTTTGAAATGTGTCAAAGTCCAGAGGGATGAAGCTTGTTTGATAGAAGTCCCAACTCTTTCCGGAGAGAAAATTGAGCATTATGCCTTCAGGCATAACAAGCAGGCTGTCACTGTCTTTAGAATGATTTTTTAGATACTCAAGAGCTTCGTTAAAGGGGGCTGCAAGCGATGGTATTGCCTTGTGTGTCCCGTATTTTGAGGTTACTGCTATATTTTCTCTTAAAATCGAGAAAATAAGCGGGTTAAGAAATATTAAAGCAAGGATAATTAAAAGTGCGCAGAGTGTGCCCTCGTACTGCTGTTTTGTATTGTATAAAACGTTGTTTTGCAATAAATCTCTTATAAATACGCACAGGCATATCAACAGCCCGCCAAATGAATAAGCACCGTAAAACCCGAGCATTAGCCCGTTGAAGTTTTTTATCGAGCATAAAAGAGAAAAGCCAAAAAGTGTCAGAATGCTAACGCTTATAGTGTTTTTATAGTCTTTAAGCCTCAGGTAATTAAGAAACAGTGCCGTAAAAATAATTGTACAGATGTATGGCGCAAGTGAAAACATCTTTTGCGGTATTTCTTCCTGTAAAAATAAGATTATGTAGCAAAAAAGCGCAATAAAGACGCAAAGAGTGTACTTTAGAGTTTTTCTTTTGAGCCTCAGTGCAAAAAGTGTTGTGAGGAAGAAAATTGTGCATATAAATAAGTTTGCAATCAGGTCAATAAAATTCTCCCTGAAATGTACAGGATTAAAACTCAACAGAGAGTAATTGCCGTAAAAAGTCTTAAGGGACTCGCTTTTTAACATTTGTGAAACATAGCTGGAATTTTTTAAGATATCAAAAAAAGCAACACCCTGTGCAAAAAGTACAAGATATGTAACTGCAGGTATGATAAGTGCATACAGCAGAAATTTAAAAAACTCTTTTCTTTTGTTTTTTTCGTAAAGTAAAAATATAGCAATTATCGGTATTATGACGGGGATAAAATCTATTTTGCAGACGCATATTCCGCCCCATAACAATGCGCATATGTGCATAAAATGCGGTTTCTTTGTTTTTATGTATTTTATAAGGCAGAATAAAATCCATATTGCCATACTGCAGGCAAAAACCATTGCATACGAATAAGGAAAAATAAAGTTAAAAATACCTGTGTCAAATATTACGGCATACATTACAAGTGCACATATGCATACACTTATTGATTTTGACAGAAATTCTCTTGAAGAGAAATATATGCCAAGCGTATAAACCGCGCCTGCCGTTCCTCCGATAATATAGAGTATTGCCAGATTTGCGCCGAAAATTTTATAAAAAAAAGTGTTAAAAAGATAGGGAAAAGGCCCGTAAATGCAGAAAATATCACGATATAATGCTTTGCCGTGAGCTATTGCATAAGGTATGTATGCTTCCCGTCCGCAGTCAAGAATTAAATCTCCGCAGTGTCCCCAGGTTATTATAAAAGAGATAAGGTAGAGTCCTAAAATTATAATAAGCGGGATTTTTTCTTTAATTAAAGCATTTTTCATAAGTTATATATAACAGAAAACACTCAAAAAAGGCAATTTTTTAATATAAATATTTTTTATTTATATAGTTACGGCAGGAGTTTTTCTATGCAACCGGTATTACCTACAAATCTTGACAGAACATCGGCTCAGGTGCTGGGTTTTGATGCTGCTGCGTATATTAATGACACAAAATCTACGCTTCATCAGCGTTTAAATATCCCGGGAAGCTTTAATTCGGCTGATTATCTTGCCGGCAGTCTGGCAAAACCGCAGCAACGTAAAAAATCTAATGCCGCAGCGCTTGCCGCAGGAATAATCGGCACATTCGGGCTTGGCATGCTTGCCTTTTTCGGAATTAAAAAAGGCAAGATTAAATTACCCGAAAAACTTGCCTCAAAGCTTCCTGACACCAAAAAATTAACCCCAAGCATTAGAAAAACTTTTGAAAATGTAAAAAACTCCGCGGGTGAATTTTTCAAAAAAGTTTTCAAAAAATCTTCAAAAACAAAACCTGTGACAGAGGGCGCTAAAAAATCCGGGTTTGACTTTAATGGTATTAAAGATTCGGTATTTAAATTTTTCAAAAAAGTGTTTAAAAAAGGCAAGTAATCAAGATTGATTTGCTAATTCTGCATTTAAAAGCTCAAGATTGTGCCTCGCTTCTTCATGTTGCGGCTGAACATCGAGTGCCTTTTGATAGTATTGCAGCGCATTTTCTTTTTCGCCCAGTATTTCATATGCAAGAGCCAGGTTATACATCGTGTCGGCATCATCCGGTGTTGATTTCAATATTTCAAGAAATTGCTCGCAGGCGTTTGCGTACTCAAGTTCTTTTGTGAGCGTTATGGCGTATGCTTTTCTTGATTGAAGATCAAGCGGATTAATGCTTATTGCGTCGTAAAATGCCGTTTTGGCATTTTTAATATCGCCGATTTCATCATATGCATAACCTAAACCGAAATAATATTTTGATTCTTGCGGTGCAATTGAAATTGCGCGTTTAAAATGACCGATGGCGTCCTGATAGCTTTTTATCTCGCAGTTGCATTTGCCAAGTTTGTAATATATTTCAGCATTATCCTGGTTGTATTTAAGCCCTTCAAAAAATTTATCGAAAGCTTTTGTGTATTCACCCTGATTAAATAAATCCATAGCCCAGTTTGAGATAATTCCCGATATAAAGTTTCTGAGTATTTCCGTTTGTTCGGGCGGCAGATTTTCAATCAGGTTTTCATACAGCCCTATTGCTTTTTCATATTCGCCCATGCTTGTATATGCCTGAGCAAGAGTGTAGGCAAGGGAGTCTTCGTTTGGAAAATCAGCTATGAGGTTTGTGAGAATCTCGATGGCTTCCTGAACCTGTTCTTTGTGGATGAGAATTTCACAGTATCTGTTTTGGTAGTGAAGATAGTTTGTACTCCTTGAGCCTTCAAGGTCAATAAGCTTTCTATAGGCAAGAAGCGCCTTATCCCAGTCTTTTATGCTGTAGTACATAAGTGCTATTTTTTCAAGCAGCTCTATGTTTTCTCCATTGATTTTTCCGAGTTTTTCATAGCACATAAGGCATGTCTGCCAGTCGCTTTTTTTGTATGCAAGTTCCGAAATTATTTTTATAACATCAGTGTCATCCGGAGTGATTTCAAGAATTTCTTCATATGTTTTTTGTGCATCGTCATTGTATCCTTCAAGCAGATAGAGCTGCGCCACTGTGTGTTTTATCTTTACTATTTCAGCAGGGTCATCTTCTGCTTCAAGCAGTAAGTTGTACATTTTAATTGCTTTGTCCGCGCTTGAAATGTCGCGGTAAAGCTGCGCAAGATTTTTAATGGCAACTATGTCGGTCGGATTGTACGCGTATATTGCCTCATACACTGCAAGTGCCTTTCTTTTGTTGCCGTCTTCAAGATATATTCTTCCGAGTTCTTCACGGGATTCCATATCGCTCGGGTCAACTTTAAGCACAGCTTCAAGGTGAAGTGCTGCAAGGCTTGTGTTGCCGACATCAAGGTATGACCGTATAAGAATTTTTCTCAATTCCAGACTTTGATATTTTTTTGTCAGTTCCTTCTTTAAAAATCTTTGCAGTTCAAGGTGCATGCCGTTTGCATAGAGCTGCTGGGCGCGCTTTATTGTTTCATCAAGAGTAAGCTCTTCGGGTTCTTTTTCTTCCGTATTTAAAAGAAATAAAAAGTAAATTCGAAGTATTATAAAAGCAAAAATTATAAGTGCGCTAATTAAAAGAATATTGTGATTCATACTATAATTATACAATTTTTAATGTTTTTTCAAATGTTTGTAAATTTCCTTTACATATTTTCTAAATCCATTATTATAGTATATATGAAGAAGTTATTAACAACATTTTTTGTTTTGCTTATTCTTTGTCCTTTTTGTGCGGCTGATGAAGAGCTGCTTGATATGGACATGGATATAATTGATACACCGTTTGGTAACAGAAAAGCTGTCACACAGGAACAATTTGACAGGGCATACAAGGAAAAAAGTATGCCCAGAAAGGGACTGATACAAAAGTTTAAAGACTTTCTTAATCGTAATGAGCCTGAAAATGACCCCGTGCTAAAGAATTTTAAATCAGACGGTTTGGGCGAGATGGGGATGAGCGCCAGTGAAATAGCAAACGCAAAGCCGAACGTTGTTCTCTCGGGCGCACTTATAGACTCTTACGGTAAAATAATTCCGAGCGGACACTATCAGATAGTTTTTTCCGATAAAGATAACGGCAAGACTTTAAGTTTTATGCAGGGTGCAACATTGTACGGTACACTGAGGGCAATTGATGCAAAGGACAATTGGGAAGAAAGCAACGAGATAATTTACGCAAGAATTATTTACCCTTCGCCTGATGTTGCAAGAGTTATATTTTCAAATATTGATGTGTGCGTGGAAGGCTTTGCGCGAGTTGCAAATCCTGAATGATTATTTCTTGTTTTTGAGCGCTGTTTTTATCAGCCCTAAAAAGAGCGGATGTGCATTTTCCGGTCTTGATTTAAATTCCGGGTGAAACTGGCAGGCTACAAACCAGTCATTTTTAGGGTATTCAACCATCTCTGCCAGAAGTCCGTCGGGGGATTTGCCGCTTATCACAAGACCTGCGTCTTCAATTATTTTTTTGTAGTCATTATTAAACTCGTATCTGTGCCTGTGGCGTTCGGAAATAATTTTCTTCCCGTATACCTTATGAGCTTTTGTACCTTCCTTTAAATGGCATTCATAAGCTCCGAGTCTCATCGTGCCGCCGTAGCCGCCTATATTTTTCTGCTCCGCCATAAGATCTATAACAGGGTAGGGTGTTTTTTCGTCAAATTCCGTGGAGTTTGCATTTTTTAGTCCTGCGACATTTCTGGCGTATTCAATAACCGCGCATTGCATGCCAAGACACAAT
>ERZ1643249.3666-NODE-3666-length-13380-cov-4.406454_pt1 | contig 13380 bp, 8 predicted proteins | sample MGYA00579263_ERZ1643249 | MGnify/ENA primary metagenome ERZ1643249 (study PRJEB29033, sample SAMEA4952264) | chicken gut metagenome | biome: Broiler Chicken; feature: Gastrointestinal Tract; material: Caecum | place: Ireland | collected 2018 | study: Broiler...
AGGCGCCGTTACCGTATAGCTTTGATCGATAGCGATATCCGTAAATTTCACGAACGGATTTTCGTCGTCGATCGTGCCGCTTGCGCCGTCCGCGCCCGACATATATGCGGTAACGCCGACCGTGAAACGGCTACCTGTCAACAAGCCCGCCTTCGGAATAGAATAGAACGGTTCGCCGTGCGCATAGAGCGTGAATGTTTCTTCAGTTTCGTCGTAAACGACGCAGAAATCGCATACGCCGTTTTCGAAGGCGAGAATGCCGTGCTTCTGCTCGAATGCCCCGTAATTGGTGCGGATGCGGTAAAACGTATTGCTTGCCACATAGAACTGCACGGAGTCGCCCAGCTCGTCCTCGATCGTAATGCCCGCGCACGGCCAATTATCGAGCGGCGCGAGAATGGTTGTACTCATCGAGAAGCTTCCCTCGATCGTTTCGTTATAGATGAAGTACGAATCCTCCAAGCCCGTGTATTTCGTGTGCGTCGTCTGAACGGATTTATCCGGATTCTGCTTCATGTTGGAAACACGGTAAGGATTAAGCGTCATATTTTCCATACGGAAATACGTTTGCCCATCGAATTTCGCATCGGAGGTATCGATTTGAATTTCGTTATTTTCTCCTGCGCCGAACGTGCCCTCGAAGGCGAGGGTGTATTTTCCGTCCGTCGTAACCGATCTTCCGCCGATCTCATAAGTTCCCGAACGGAGAAGCACGATATCGAATACACCCGCCGTCGTCGTGCTGCCGTTTACGGAAAGAAGCTCGCTCCATTCTCCGCTGCACGACGTCGTATAGGGCAAGCCGACTACGGGCGTACCGCTTGTACGGACGATCGTACCCGTAAGACGCAGGGTGGCGCTTGCGGGAAGTGGTGAAAACGTTGCGTCGATATTCAACGTTTCACTAATACCCGAAAGCTTTATTACGCCGTTTTGCAAATTTTCTACGTACTCGTCATATTTGGAAACGCCGTTTACCGTAATATCGGTAAGCATATATCCGCGCGAAGGACGAACGTTTAATTTAACCTCTTCGTTCCCGCCTGCGGTAACGGCTATCTTATCCGCCGTAACCGTTCCGCCCGAAATATCGGAAGAAATATTGATCGCGTGAACGTATTTTTCAAGCTCTTTCTTATACGCGTCATCCTTGTCGGCGCCTTCGAAGTCGGTAACCTCCCAATTACTGAATACCGCTTCCGTGCTGAGCGCCCATAAACCGGGACAGGTCTTTCCGCCCAGCCAATCGATATTGGTGCTGAACTCGTATTCGCCGTTAAAGATATAATAATACTTCGTGTCGTCTTTTATAACGCGGAAATTAACCGTATCGCTCGGCTCGCCGTCGTAAACGCCCTGTTGGATATCGTGCCACGGCGTAACGTAAAAGTCAAACAGGAAATAGCGGTAGCCCGTTTTTCCGTTGTTATTATAATCGTTTCCGCTATAACGCAAAATATTGATTTGCGTCGCGTCCTTCATATCGCAGACGCCTGCCGTGATATTATCGTCCACCGTTCCGCGATTGATTTTGATATCGACCGAATAAGAATAGCGCGAAGAGTTAATCCCCTTAAAGAAAATCGCCTGTCCGTGTTCGCCCGTCGAACGCACCGTTTTTACGCCGTCCTCTCCGCCGTCGAGATCGCTCAAATCCCATCCGTCGGATTTTGCAAAGCCGTTGCCCGCATTGCCCAGCTCGGCATCTTCCTTATCGGCATTGAGATAGCCCTCCTTTCCGAAAGCAAAATTGTTGTGAATGCGATCGTTGTCGATTTCCGCAAAGATCGGCTTCAAAAAAGTATTGCCCGCCGAATCCATGCCTTCGACATAGCGATACATGGGCACCATATAAACTGCTTCCGGCATTCCCGTTTCCTCGTCAACCGTATAGCCGAGGTCCTTCCACGAGGCAAAGAATTCTGCCGTTAACGTGGGAGTTCCCCCCTCCGAAACGCCGCGTTTTGCCTTGGCGTCGAAACGCACCTGCTGACGGGACGCGCTGTTCTGCTCGTCGACGTAAAAGGACATACAGTCGAAGCAGAACTGCTGCGTTGCCGTATTGGAAACAATGTAAAAACGGAAGGAGGAATTGCTGTTGAATTTTCTCCGTTCGTTCCATTGCATGTGCGGATCCTCCGCCGTCGCAGCAATATAGAGTCCTTTCTCCGTGAAGGCGGTGGTATAGCTCATTTTAACGTTCTTTTCGCTATGCGTAAGCCACTGCTTTCCCTCTTCCTTCCAACGCGCTTCGTCGAGTACGCCGTCGATTTTCATATCGGCGTCTTTTTCCCCGACGAACGCCTGCTGATAATGCCAACCGTATTCGTCTAAATAATCGTTTACGTTTACCTGTTTATCCGAACCGCCGCAAGCCGACAGACACGCCGCACCCGCAAGGCAAATAGCGGATATTCCGATAAGCGTTGCAATCCCGAATAATCTACGTTTTTTCATCCCCTTATTCTCCTTTCCCCATGACTACGATGTCCGAAACCTTGATAATATTATCACGGTCGTTCGAGATTTTGGAACTGATTTTTATTTCGATTTTATTGACCTTGATTTCCTTGAAGGAAGCCAACGCCGAACCGCCCTGATTCATGTTTTTGCTCTCTTCGTCTACGTATGCGGTATTGAAGGGCAAATTGAAAATTCCCGCGACGGGAACGAACTCCTCCGCCGTGTACCATGTAGGCTTTTCATCGAGATAAAACAAAATACTTTCAATCTCTTTGAATGCGTTGAAATAATCGTAGCTGTTATAAATCATGATAGCCGACACGGAAGTAGGCTTCGAAAATTCAAGCGTGATCGTCGTGCTTCCCTCCGCCGCAAATTCGCGCTCCGCATAATATGCACGGAACACCACCTGTTCGTCGTTAACGTATTTTTCCGTTCCCTTCAATGCATTGGTGGCGCTTACTGTTGCCTTGGGAGCAACGTTTACAAGCCCCGTATAAGAATACGGCTTGAATTGGATGCTGTCGGTCGGACCGCCGCAAAGAATTTTACCGTAGGTGGCGTCCTCGGTAAAATGAACACGATCCACGGAATATGCACGCCCCGTTTCGTCGATGTTATTGGTCATCGGATCGGCGTTCGCCCAATAAGCGCAATACAAATCGCCCGCGCCGCCGTCGATAAAGCAATGGTGCCCCGTACCCAACATATTGGCGTTTTTATCGCTTGCGCCCATCAGCGTGGCAGGATCGAGCGTGGGCTTTTCGAATTGACCGAGCGGCGAACTTCCGAGCGCCTGACGCACCTGATAACCGATATTTCCCACGCCCTGCGGGGAATAAGTAAGATAATATCTGCCGTCCTCCTTCAAAACGAACGGCCCTTCGTTTACGGATTTTTCCTCGCCGTACAAGCTCTTATCGACAAGGTTGGTTTTATCTTCCGCAGCCTCGTATTCTGCGTGATCGACAAATTTGCCCGTCAGCTTATAATTGGCGAAATCGAGCACGTCCTCGCCGCCGCCCACGTATTCCACCGTTTTGTAATTGGGATAGGCAAGCATGCGGAGCGTCGAATAGTCGGGCGTGACCATATCCTTCATCTTCATGCCCCAGATCGAGTTGTCGGTAGCGCGGTCGGAGTTTTTATGATTGACGAAATACAGATAAAAATCGTTCACGCCGTCGCCGTCCGAATCCACGTCGTCGAAATAAGGGTGCGCGTCGATTGCGGCAAAATGTCCGTCCGCCCCATTATCGTACACAAAGTTGATCTGCGGATTTTTCGTCGTGAGCACCTTTCCGTTGGGATTCGCCTTCTCGGCATCGCCGTAGTAATTTTCGCTCGTTACCAATTTAAAGGGACCGACGGGCGAATCCGAAACGGCGACTGCAAGGAAAAATCTGTCGAACTTCGCAGCATAGCCGTCGGCATGGTCCTCTTTGTCGTACTGCACCTCGCCCACGGCATTGGGATTGGCTTCCGCCGAAAAATACATAAAGTATTTTTGATCCTTCGCGCTGTATATCACCTCGGGCGACCAGCAGGCGTCGTCTGCCCAATCGTCCTTTTCGAGGCGCACGGCAAAACCGTTATCCACCGCACCGCAGCGCGTCCAGTCGCTTAAATCCTTGCTGCGGAACGTCGACATTGCCGCACGGTGATCCACGTTGCCTTGGCTGTCGTATATCGTCTGCACCACGACGCCGTCGCAACTGGAGTTGTACATATAGTAATAGCCGCCGTATGTTTCATCCTGCTCCTCGCTCACGTAAATGATTTGCGCATCTCCGCCGTACAGCGTAAAATCGTTCCGATAAAAATACGCACTATCCATTTCCCCGTTCTCGCTTACCCCGTTAAAGTGGGCAAGCTTGAATGCGGTAACATTTCCTCCGCCGCAGCCCGCCATACAGAAGAGCGCAGCACCGATCGCTACCGTAGCCAACAACTTTCTTTTCATATATTCCCTCCTTAATCATTAACCTTTAATCGATGCCGAAATATCCAACCCTTTGAGCATAATGCCCTGTGTAAAGAGATACAAAATAAACATCGGAATAGCCGAAGCAATACATGCCGCCATTCGAAGCGGCCAATCCTGTTGGTACGGATCGACCAAGAACGCCAAGGTAAGCTGAATGGTGCGTAGGTTGACGTTGCTCGTTAAGAAATACAGCGGATCGTTATAATCGTTGTATGCCGCAATAAACGCGAAGATAAATTGAACGAGTAACGGCGATACGGAGAGCGGTAGCGTGATTCTGTTAAACACGCCGAAAAAGCCGAGCCCGTCAATTCTTGCCGCATCGATCAGATCCTTCGGTATTCCGAAATAAAATTGCCGCAAGAAAAATATCATTGTGATCGCGCCGAACATTCGAGGAATCATGATCGGTAAGGGAGTTCCGAGCCAACGCATATTGTCATAAATCAATAATTTCGCGATCGTTCCCATGTTGCTCGGAATCATGATCGCCAACATTAAGATTACGAAAATCGCATTCTTAAACGGAAAATTGAGTTTTGCAAATGCAAACGCCGCCATTGCCGAAAAATACAATCCTATGAGCGTAGGCGGAATATACATCCACAACGTATTCCACAAGCTCTTTAACACATTCGGTCCGTTATAATCCTTTGTAAATGCCTCGATATAGCCGCGAAATGAAATTCCCTGTTGCGGTATCCAATGGAATTCGACGTAGTTTGCTTCCGCCTTTGTCATAAGCGACGTGATAAGCGCGATATAGACGGGGAAACAAACGAGCAACACCGTAACGATCAGAGCGATATAAGTGCCGATATATCTTTTCTTTTTCGGTTTTTTCTCCTTTTGGGGAGGAACGATTGTTTGATCGTTTATTACCTTTTCGCTCATATGTCACCTCAATCGTAAGAAACCCATTTTTTCGAGATTTTGTCGTTTACCTGATAGAAAATGATGATCACAATCCCGAGTAAAATACCCAATGCACTCGAAACACCAAAGCCCTCGGTAAACACGTAAACGTAAGCCATGCGGTACATTAGATAGCTGAGCGTGACCGCCGCGTTCCCCGGACCGATACCGCTCGTTCCCGAAAGCATTTGAACGGTGCTCATCTCCTGCGATGCGGCAATAAATTCCGTAATAAATGTGTAGTAGAGCATGGGCGATATCTGCGGAATCACGATTTTGAAAAATATCTGACGGTCGCTTGCCCCGTCGATACTCGCAGCTTCTTTGAGCGTTACGTTCACGTTTGCAAGCGCCGACTGCAACACGAGAATGTTCATTCCCGCGCTCCACCACTTAATCAAAAGCACCGAAGGCATAAACCAGCCGAACGTCGTCGTAAACCCGACCTTCGGCAATCCCATTGCCGACAAAATGACATTGAACACACCGTAATTCGGCTCTAACATCCAATCGAAGATGAGAGAAATCGCAACGCCGCCGATAATCGTGGGAACGTATAAAATAATCCGCACGATTTTGGAAAACGTTTTGTTGATTGCCTTTGTGAGTAAGTTCGCAAGAAACAACTGCGAAATGAGATTGATCGGTACGCACAACGAAAAGTAGATGGTATTGACGACCGCCGTCCAAAACAGATCCATCGTGAACAGCTTTTTATAGTTTCCAAAGCCAACCCATACCATCGTCGATAAATCGTAGCTTTTCAAATCGTAAAAGCTGACCCATAACGTCATAAGAATCGGCAGCGCGGTAAACAAAATGAAACCGATCAAGGGAACGGACACCATTAACAGCCCTTCGATCTTTTCCCGTTTCCCGATTCCGCCCTTCCGTTTCTTCATATGTTTTGGGACAAGCGAGTACGCGGCAGCCTCAAAGAATTCATCCGATACGCCGCCCTGTATATGAATCTTTGCCATACGTTACCTCGTCAATATTCCAATAACTTTGTATTTGCCGTTTTTATAATGTCTTGCTTCCAAGTGTTGTACGACATTTCACCGTTTCTTACATAGGTGTTGAGAGGAACCGCCCAAACTTCGATCCACGCGGTATCGGGTAAATACCACCAATCACCGGCACCTTGATACGCCATCGACTCTGCAAACAACTTTACGTTTTTGGGTGCGTATCCTTTATAAACGATAGATCCGAGCAATTCCTCTTGGTTGGGCAAATGCCCGTTAGCGGCACGTACGCCCTGTCCGTGCTTACTTGCCATCCATTTGATAAACTGCGCTGCCTCTTGTTTTACCCGCGAACGTTCGCGCACCAACATCGAAACGGCATCGCACATGCCTGCGTTTTTGCCAACGACCTTCGTCGTATCGTCATAAGGATTTAACGGATTTGTATATTCCTTATAAACGGCAAGCGGAGCAACATCCCACTCGAAATCTGCCTCACTCGAGAAGATCTCGATATATTGCGAATAATCGACAAGCATGGCGATTTCTTGCGAAAGCCAATAGTTTTGACGTGTTCTTTTGTTAAACGTGTTGGGATTGGGCGAAATATCCAAACCGCCCTTCCCCTCAATGATACTGCTTTCCGAAGCGCCCAAGCGCAAGTAACGGGTAAATGCGTCGCGAACGGAGGGTAATTCATATAGAACGCCGTTTTGCACCGCCTCCGAAACCGAAGAGCGAATCCCGACAGCATTGCCGTCCACGGTATATCCGCCCTCCTCGTCTGGCTGCATTACCTTTCCCTGCGGCACGTCGAATTTATCGTTAAAAGAAAGCGTTTCGCCCTTTATATAATTTTTGCCCGTGTAAGCGCCCGTATAACTTTCACCCGTAACGATATAGTTCGAAGTGGAATCCAAAAGCGAAAAATTCCAATCGCCGTTGCCCGATAAGTCTTGCAGGCAATCGCCGCCCACCGACCAGCCATAGTTGAACCACCACTCGGTAAACAATCCGTATGTCGATTTAAAATTTTTCTTGGCATTTGGATTTGTGCTGATGGAAAAAATCATGGAAAGGTCTTCCAATTCGTCCCAGTTCATCGGAATACGGTTATTGAATACCGTGATTTCGTCCTTTGCGGGAAGCTGCCATTCGGTTTCCGGCGTATAGGGATAAAGACTGCGGAAATACCCCTTCTTCGGTACAGTGATATTTGCAAGACGAGGATAGTCGCTCTTGTATTTTCCGCGCAAATCGGGGATTTTACCCTCGTTCCAATCGTCCATGTTTTCCGCATCGACGCTGATCACCGTGATCCCCGCTTTTTCGAACATCGTTTCGTTATAATAGAGCGCCGTCGGTTTGATATTGAGCGGCAAACCGTATAGCGGGTCGGTCGGGTTTGATGTGTTGCGCGATTTGTCCAAACGCAACCGATTGACTGCCGTCTCGAAAATATCAGAGGTATCGATATCGGTAACGGCGTTAAAATACTCCGTCATATCGGCGACGAAATTCATGTTGACCCATTTTTTAAAATGGTCGTCAGATACGATAAATACGTCGTACGTGTCGCTATTCGACATGGAATTGTTTGTGATATAAGGATCATATCCCGTTTCCGCTATCGGCGTATTGTCAACGAAAATATTGTGCTCGTCACCGTATGTACGGTTGAACTCATCCACCATCGTTTTGAAAATCGCCAATTCCGAACTGTCACCGTGCGTACAAAACACCACGTGCGTCTTTCCGTCCGACGCTCCTCCGCACGCACAAAGCGAAAGTGCACACGAAGCCGCCAACGCAAGAGATGCTATCTTCTTCCATTTTGCCATAATCCTTTCCTCCTTGAATCTTATATTTTCCCGTTAAAAACTTCTCATTCTTAAAACGGGTTTTTTCATAATTCCGACGTCCGTCAGCTGATATTCGTACGCCCAAGCATTATCTTGCGTGTACCACATGTTCGAGCCCTTCCAACGGATCGGCACAGCGGCGTGCAATGCGCCGAACGTATTGATACGCGATAAGTACAGTTTCAATTCCAAAACGTGTTTTTCGCTCTTCGGTACGGACACGGCGAGCTTATAGGGTGGAAGCACGATTTTTCCGATTTCTTTCCCGTTTAGCCGCGCGGAAATCAATGCGCCGTTGTAATAATCGGAAGCAATTTCGATTTCCCCCTCCTCGCACCCGAACGGGATTTGATAGGCGATTGCTCCGCCGTAAAAGGGGAACCCCTGCCCTGCGAGCGAACCAAATGTGATTTTTTCGCGCAACGGTATGATTTTTGCATACGCGCCTTGCACGCTCACGCCGAAGTCTCCGAGCAGAAAATAGTTTTCGATGCTGATGCGTTCACCAATCGGCGCTTTGATAATAAGCTCATTCGTGCCTTTTCGTAATTTCGGAAGCGGCATCGTATGAATTGCTTTATCAACGTAATATCCGTTTTCTTTGCGTTCCACCCGTTTGCCGTTAAGCAACGCTTCGCAAAGCTGTTCAAAACCCAATTCGCACGGCGTTTCGATTGCGCTTTGGATTTGAAAGCGCAACCAAACAAACACGTTCGGATCCTTCGGTGAAATACACCACGGCTGCATGTCCTCCCCGTTTGCCAACGGATAACCGAACCTTTGGCGGATTTGCTTATCGATCCGCAATATTTCTTCGCGCGGCTGATAGTCGACACCGTCTAACGACCACTCGGCTTGGTCGAGTACAAGCACGTTCTTTTCGCTCAATTCGTATTGCACGAAATCGGGAACGGAAATTGGTTGTCCGCAATCGACCGTGTTAATTTTCTTTTCTTGTTGTAAGCACTGCCCGCACGGCAATAGACGGAATAAAAACGAATCGTAGGCATAGCTTTTCACACGGAATAAAGTATTCCCGTTTTGAAACGTGAACGGTATATCCTGCGTTTCGCCGCTCATCGTATCGTATAAAACAGGTTGGAAGTGCCCTTTGACAACGATTTTTAACTCATCGCAAATACAGTCCGCACCGTCTGCCCGAACGGGTGGATCGCAATGCGCCAAAAACAACCAACGCTCTGCACCCTCTTCACGCAACTGATATACGAAATCGTTCTTGCGTTCACCGCCCCAGCCAAAGACGGTAACATCGCGCTGTTCTTCCAATGCCGTAAGGATTGCCGCCTGCGTAAAAGAAATGCTTTGCGCGCCCTTCCAAATTTCCTTCGCCTTGTCGCTTTTTACCCCGTCTACTAATTCGGGGGAATCTCCGCAAACAAATACCTTACCGCCCCTTTGCATAAATGCCGCAAGCGCGTTTAACGTCGTTTCGCGCACGGTCACGATCGGCGGCACGAGTACGGCGGAATATTGCATTTGCCCGACACAAAATCCCGATGCGCTCTCTATGTACTGTTCGGGCAGTAAGCTCTCGCTGATATAATCGAAATCAATCTGCCCGCGCAGCAGCCATTCGGTAATCTGCTTAAATTCCTTGTCGAGCGCGTCCGCCGCCGCGGATTGCTCGCGCACGCCCTCGCTCACCCACGCACTTTCAATCGGATGAACAACGGCTACTTTTACAACGGGTAGGCCCCTTGTGAGCGCCGTATTCAACCGCGCAAAATGATTTTCGAGATATCCGTATTCCTTATACCAGGATGACTGACAACCGATGCTTGCGGGATAATCGCGCTTTGCAGATCCCTGCATACTCAACCAACTCAAATGCGGCACGCGCTGCGTCACGCCGAGCGCCGCCTGCCAATCGCCTTGAAACTTATGCCCTCTGAAATCGAAATCCCAACCCGTTACGCCGTACAGCTCGCTCAACGTTCCTTCTCTGCCGTATTGATGAGTCACCGACTGCGCCTGCTTCACGGTCGTAAACTCTCTGTCGTTGCAGAGCATATCCACGCCGGGAAGGGTAAATTCCTTATAGGTGCGCATGGATTCGCCCACGGCGCACATTTGCATGTGCAGCGTATCCTCATCGAGCGTATGCCCTACAAATGCAATGCCGTTCTTCGCGCACCACGCCCCGACGCGATCGCAATAAGTGGAAGAAAACAATTGGCTCATCAGCCGATAAAACCGATACCGCGCCGTGCTCGGCTTATCGCCCTGCAAATTCCATATAAGCTCGGGAAGCTTCGCCGTAATATCTTCCCCGTACGTATCTTGATAGATTTTCGGAAACGCTTCCGTCCAAGGAAAAAACGCATCCTCTCCGTCGCGTGCAAACGCTTTTAAGAAAATCCGCCCGTAATTGGGTTCGTCGGTAAAAATCGCAGGCACTGCATTCCCGAAGTCGTCCCCAAGCTCCCGCTTATATTTTTCATGCGTTGTTTCGATAAATTTATCGACCGCTTTCGGATTCAAAGTATCGGAATAAGTAAGCCCGTTGTGATATCCGCAACACGGCTTATAAATCTGATAAGCGTACCACTTTTCACCCTGTGCTTTTTCGTCCACCGAAATTACTCGGTAATCTGCCATGCGGTCGTAATCGTCGAACACGATATCGAAAACACAAACCATCTTCGGATCGCGCTCGAATTCTTTATAAAAAGTGAAAAATTCTTCGGGCGATTTTAACGAAAGGCAAACCTGTTTTTGGCGCAGCTCTTTTTCTTTGGTAACATACCCCCCCGCGAAGCCGCTCGGCCAGCGGTCCTCATCATACAAGCACGCCTGCATACCGTATTCTTTCGCGCGCACCACGCACGCGCGGACGGAAGCCATAAACTCCTCGCCCAAATACTTCGTTGCCATTCCCGCACGCGAATGCATAAAAAAGCCGCCGAAGCCCATTTCATGAAAGCAATCGATTTGCCGCAGTAATTCTTCCCGATCGAGCTTTGTATTCCATGCCCAAAAGGGTGCGCCGCGAAATTCGTTCGAGGGATGCTTAAATTCTTTTATGTCGAATTCTTTTTGCCGAAACTTTTTATACCGCATAATCTTCTCCGTATATGAAAGAAAAACATCTCCAAACGCTTTATTCTTCCATAATTAAATTATAGCGGCAAATATATGTGATTTCAATACACTCAGTTGACCTAACTATACCCTGTATTGACATCGGCAAGCGAATTGCTTGATATTTTTTGTTAAAACGGCTATAATATGAAAAAAAATAATTTTCCATAAAAATCATGTTTAATAACGAACTAAAAAGCTACAACCATGCGAATGAACTTTTCAAAACAAATCAAAACGTGTTTACGCACGTCATTTTAAACTACGAAGAACCCGGTATGCACGGGCATGACTACATTGAATTTTTTTACGTGATCGAAGGTCGCTGCCAGCATCTGTTAAACGGAGCTTCCAAACTGATTTCGAGCGGCGATCTTTTTTTGCTTACAACAAACGACGTGCACAACTTTAAAAAAATTAACGACAATTACGTACACCGCGATATTGCTTTTACCGTCGATTTCTTCCGCAAAATTTGCAATAGCTATTCCGAAAGCTTATACGATAAAATCTTACAAAACGGATTTATAAAACAAACACATCTTTCGGGAGAACAAATCAACGAATTGGAAACGCTTGTCCAACCGTTTATGTTCACCGATTTCAATAAGAAAAATTTCTCGGATGAAATTTGCGAAAGCGCAGTTTGCACGTATTTGATTAATACGTTTTTGAAGCAAAATCTCATCTCGGTATCGGCGTTTCCTTCTTGGCTCAGCCGAATGCTCGCGCTCTTGTCTGCCCCCGAAAACTTTACCGTACCCCAACAGACAATCGTTTCGTTTTTTCCTTACAGCAAAGAATATATTTGCCGTACGTTTAAGAAAGCTGTCGGTAAAACCGTTACCGATTATTTTAACGAACAAAAAATGAATTACGCTTATTCGCTTTTGCAGTCCACCTCTTACTCCATCGAGCAAATTTGTTCGCTCATCAACATCAATTCCATTCCGTATTTTTACCGCATGTTCAAAAAACAATTCGGCATTTCTCCGCGTGAAGGGATAAAATAAAAAAATGCCGTCCCTTTTCGAGAACGACACCCGTCAACATACCATTCCGCAAGGTTACCACACCCAATCTTAAAAATCATAGGATTTTTTAGATAAAGCGAAACAACCTATCTCCGACAAAGAGTATGCGCCCTATGATAAATTCTAAAATTGGATGTGGTAACTTTATTATACCGCAAAATATATTTTGCGTCAATCCTTAAAACGATGGCGATGCCGCAATCATTTCCAAACAGGCTGACGCATACCGCCGTTCTCCGTTTCGTGCATATAGTGCGCCGTTCCGATTAGCTCGGGCTTCAACCAGACAGCGTTTTTATATTTCTCGAACCACGGCCTTGCGACCGTGTTCTTTTTTGCAAACTTTAAGATGATTGCCCGTTCCTCTTTGCTCACGCCGAGATACACTTTTCCGCGACATTGCAGCTTGCCCTTGTCGTCGTAGTAGCCTAAAATCAAATCTTTGGGCATACCGTCCTCGTCGGGCTGATAGCCGCAAACAAGCAAGTCCTCGTCTTGCATAACCTTTATTTTGACCCAATCGCTTGTGCGCTTACCGATATGGTACAGTCCGTCCTTCTTCTTTGCGACGATCCCTTCCAAGTCCTGCTCTTTTGCAAGCTCGAAAAATGCAATCCCCTTTTCCGACATTCGCGGCACTGCGCAACGACGATTGCAGCACTGTGATGATCCCGTTCACCGTATTCGGGGACAGCCCCCTTTCCGACAAGGATACCGCGAACTTTACCCGATGCAAGGAATGCGGCGTCAACCATGAGCTCGTGATGCTTTGGGACGGACATTCAAGCGATAAGGATGTAAAGACTTCCGTCGTGGACAGGGGCTATACCGACTACTCGCAGGAATATATCCTCGCCGAAGCGGAGAAAGTGAACTACGATCTGTAAAAAAAGACCGTTTCAAAAACGGTCTTAAAAACAAAATTTTACTTCCCAAAAACTTCCCAATTTACTTCCCAGTTCCCAAAGCCCTAAAGCTTTCTGCTTAAAAAACAGCACAAAAAAGCCCTAAAAAAGCGTTTTTAAGCTCTTTTAGGGCATAAAATGGCT
>ERZ1643249.3668-NODE-3668-length-13365-cov-5.548535_pt1 | contig 13365 bp, 13 predicted proteins | sample MGYA00579263_ERZ1643249 | MGnify/ENA primary metagenome ERZ1643249 (study PRJEB29033, sample SAMEA4952264) | chicken gut metagenome | biome: Broiler Chicken; feature: Gastrointestinal Tract; material: Caecum | place: Ireland | collected 2018 | study: Broiler...
GGCGAGATAGAAGATCTCCCGCCTGAGCGAATGCCCGAACTCCTCCGCCTGCTGTGCCGCGCGCTCGCGGCAGATCGCCACGCTGCCCAGAAACAGGCATCCATCTTCGTCCATGTCGAAGGGGAACTGCGCGCGCGAAAGCGCCTTTTTTCGGATGCCGTCCAGCGTCGGGTAGCTCAGAACGTCCGTCACTGCGTCCTTTCCGCGCGTCTCGGCGTTGAGCCTGCGGATCTCTTCCTCGTCGGTGAAGACGATCTCGGCGGAGAGCGGAACGTCGCTCTCTACGTCCGCCGCCGCATATCTCTCGAGGGCGGGGACGTCGAACCCCTCCTCCTCGCAGCGTATCACAAGTTTTGCCATTTTTCTTCTCCTCTTTCGTCTCAGTCCGTCCCGCCCGAAGGCGCGCCGTCCTCTTTTCTCTTGAGTTTGAGTTTCGGATACTGCACGCGGCTGTGGTAGACGCCCGTCAGACAGCTGACGATGGTCTCCTTGATGACGGTGAGGTCCTTCATCGTCAGGTCGCACTCGGTGAACTGATCGAGATCCATGCGCTCTTCGATCGCCTCGCGCACGGCGTTTTCCACCGTCTCGGGCGTGCGGTTGGGCAGCGTGCGGGAAATCGCCTCGCTCGCGTCCGCGATCATGACGATCGCCGCCATCTTGGTCTGCGGCTTGGGGCCGCCGTATGAAAAGTCCTCTATGTTCAGCTCGCCGTCGGTGAGCTTGAGCGCCTTCGCGTAGAAATACTTGATGGGCATGGTGCCGTGGTGCTGGAGCGCGACGTCCGCGAGAATGAGCGGCAGGCGCTTGGAGCGAATGAGCTCGTAGCCGTCCTTTGCGTGCGAGCGGATGATGTCCACCGACAGCTCGGGCGAGAGCTCGTTGTGCGGGTTGTAGCCCGTCTGGTTCTCGGTGAAGTACTCGGGCTGGCGCAGCTTGCCCACGTCGTGATAATAGGCGGTCGCGCGCGCGAGCGCGGCGTCTTCGCCCAGGGCGATCGCACACGCTTCCGCGAGGTGCGCCACGACGATGGAGTGGTTGAACGTGCCCATCGCGCGGTCTTTGAGCTCGCGCATGAGCGGCGCGTCGTGGTCGGTCAGCTCGCGCAAACGATAGTCGGTGATGCAGTTGAACAGCACCTCGAACACGGGCAGAAACGCCATGAAGAACACGGCGGAGAGCACGCCCGCTTCCAGCCCGTAGAGCAGAAGATAGACGAGCTCCATGCCGCGGTCGTATTCGAGGCAGGCGATCATCAGCAGGATGGGCACGCTGATCGCAAACCCGATGAGGAAGGAGCGCAGGCGCGTTTTGACCTTGCTCCCCGCAAAGATCGCGATCATGCCCGCCGAAAAGGTGATCAGCGGCGTGATCTCGAGCGCGTTTTCGTAGCGGTTGAGCGCCGCGAAATTGGAGAAATGGTCGACGGAGAACATCAGCAGCGCGAAGATCACGTTGAGGAAGATCGCGTCGCGCCTGCCGATGAGCATGAGCGCGAGCAGCGCGAGCATCGCGATCGGGCGGGCGTAGATGTTGAAAAAGAAGCCGAAGAAGTAACACACGAGCATGCTCAGATCAAGCAGGAAAAAGATCAGCCAGACGGAGCGCGGCGTGGCGAGAACGCTCTTGTCCTCAAAGAAATAATAAAAATAGATGGTAAAGCAAAGGATGAACACGCTCGCCGACAGGTAGATGAAGGAACTGTACCCCGAGGCGGCGTATTCGGGAATGCTCTGGACGCCGTCGCGCATGGAGTTTATCCACAAAAACAGCACAATGAGCGCCATCAGGAGCAGATAGTTCGCCAGAAAGACGAACACGCTCTTGACACACTCCGCTGTCCCGAACTTTTTGATCTCGGCAGAATCTGCGTATCTCATCTCTTTCTTTCCCCCCGCGTGGCGTCGCGCTCATAGGCGCGCACGATCTGCATGACGAGCGGATGCCGCACGACGTCTTTCGCCGTGAGCGTGACCGTCTCGATGCCCTCGATGTTTTTCAGCACGGAGACCGCGTGTTTGAGGCCGCTGCGCTTGCCCTCGGGCAGGTCGATCTGCGTCACGTCGCCCGTGATGACCATCTTGCTCCCGTCTCCCATGCGCGTGAGGAACATCTTCATCTGCTCGCAGGTCGTGTTCTGCGCCTCGTCCAGGATGATGAAGGCGTTGGACAGCGTCCTGCCGCGCATGTACGCGAGCGGCGCCACTTCGATGACGCCCTTTTCCATGTATTTGAGGTAATTTTCCAGCCCGAACATCTCCTGCAACGCGTCGTAGAGCGGGCGCAGATAGGGATCCACCTTGGTCTGCAGATCGCCGGGGAGAAACCCGAGCTTTTCGCCCGCTTCGACGGCGGGACGGGTCAGGATGATCTTCTCCACCTGCTTGCCCTTGAACGCGCTGACGGCGAGGCACACCGCGAGATAGGTCTTGCCCGTACCCGCAGGCCCGACGCCGAACACGACGGTGTTGTTCTTGATCGCGTCGACGTACTTCTTCTGCCCGACCGTCTTGCACTTGATCTGCTTTCCGCGGGCGGTGATGGCGACGACGTTGCTCATGACCCCCTCGATGTCGGACAATTCCCCCTCGCGCGCCAGCTCGATGCAGTAGACGATGCGGGACTTGTCCACGCTCTCGCCCGCGCGGATGAGCCGCAAAATGCCCTCCAGCACGCGCGCGGCGCAATCCGTCTCCTCTTCCCCGCCCGAAAGGCGGATGCTCACGCCGTCCACGGACGCCGTGATGCCCAGCTCGCGGGTGACGATATTCAGGTTTTCGTCGAAGGTGCCGAGCAGTTTCTGCAGATCGTCCACATTCCCGGCATCGATCGTCTTTTTCGTTTGTTCCATATTTCTCCGTGATGATTATTCTGTCTGCAATCCGACGGACAGCAGGCGCCGCACGGTGAGCGACACGGTGTAGCGCACGCCGTTCGCCTCCTCCTTTGCCTGCACGCTCTCGCGCACCGTCTCCCCGCCCGCGAGAAATTTCGCGCGCGCGAGCATCGTCTGTTCTTCGCCTTCGCCGCCGAACCACTCGAAGCGCACTTCGCAAAGCAGTGTACAGCGCGCGCAGGCATATGTCTGCGTCTGTTCGCCGAGCACGCCCTCGACGAGGAGCTGCCCCGCCTGCACCTGCTCGCCCTCCTCCGCCCGCGCGGTGCCGCGCAGGACGACGAGGCTCTCCACCGTGCCCGCGCAGGGCGCGTAGAGGTGGCGCACGCGCGGGGAGACTTCGCTCTCCTTCTCCCCTTCGAGGGTGACGGTGAGCACGCTGCCCGATTTTTCCAGCTTGGCAAACTGCACGCCCGGCAGGGCAAGAAGCTCCGACTCCGCGCGCTCGGCCGCCGCGCGGTCGAAAAAGCCGAAGGCGCGCACCCCTGCATCCGCGAGGCATTCGCGCACGAGCGGCCCGTACTGCGGGAAGGCGCCCGAAAGTTCGATGCGCAGGACCATCTGCTGGGAGCCGAGAAAGACCGCGAGAGCGAGCGCCGCGCCGACAAGTATTCCCGGCGCCGAGCGCACACAGGCGAGGGCGCGGGAAAGCCCGATAAATCTCTTTGTTACAGTATAACACGAACCGCGCAAAATTGCAAAAACTTTTTGTAAATCTTTGGATTTTACGCGCAATTTCAGGCGGGACGGGGACATTTTTTGCACGCGGAAGAGGCGTATGTCCTTCTTTGCGAGCTTGTCGAGCGCGCGCTGCGGACAGATCCCGTCTATTTCCAGCTCGACGCAGAGAAGGGGCATCATGCCGTCAGCTCCACGCGCAGGACGTTGCCGCGCACCACGAGATCGCCGCCGCCGTAGCGCGCGATACAGAGCCCCGTCCCCGAGACGGTGAGCGTTCCGCTCGCCGTGAGAACGCAGATCTCCTCCTCCGTGAAGGAGAGCAGAGAACGGACGTTCTCGAAACAGGCGCACCTGCCCGCGAGCATCACCGCCTTTGCGCCGCCGAATGCGACCTCTTCACCAAGGATCTCCTCAAACAACCTCATCGCGCACCTCGAATTTCCCTTCCTATTTTACGCGGTTTTTGCGCGCGATATGAGCGAATGCTTGAAAAAAAGGGCGAACTGTGTTATACTGTAACGGAACAATGCGAACCCGCTTGCGTCGGATCCTTATCATTCCCTTACAGTATCTGCAACGGAACGGAGCGCAAGATCGCCCGCAGGACAGGGCGCGGGCAAAAAGGAGGCGGACAATGCCCTTATTGCAATACAAGTGCGAAAAATGCGGCAAAAAATTTGAGGAACTCGTGGGAAAATTCGACGAACCCGTCCTCTGCCCCGACTGCGGCGCTCCCGCCGCGCGCGACTGGAGCGGCGAGATGTTCTCCTCCACGGGGAAAAAGAGCACCAAATGCAGCGGAAACTGCAAGACATGCGGAGGCTGTCACTGAGGGCGCGCGGCAAAAATGCCGCGCGCCCCTTTTTAAAAATTCAATGAGCGGCGGCGCAGGAACTCCTGCGCCGCCGCTTTTTTCAGACGGCCGCGCTCCCGTCGAGAAATCCCCGCGCGATCTGCGCGCCGCCCCCGGGGAGCAGGGAAAGCAGATCTTCGGGCTCTGCGACTTTGTTGCGGTACTTTTTATAATAGCGCGAGAGTGCGCGCAGCGTCGCGCTCTCGCCAGCGAAGTCTTGCACCGCCTCGAAGAGGAGCATCCCCTTCGCGTAGATCATCACGACGTATTCGTACTCGGAGGAAAAGGCGGAGAGCGGGCGATCGACGGAGGTATCCGCGCTCCCGCTGAGCTGTTCTTCCACCGTGCACAGCGCGCGGACGGCGCCCTTTGCCTGCGAGAGAGCCTGCGCGCGCGAAAAGCCGTATTCGGGATGCGCCTCGAAGAACAGATTGCAGGAGAACTCGGCGAGCCCCTCGTCCATCCAGGCATGCGTGCGCTCGTCGTTGCCCACCGCCGCATACCACCACTGATGCGCCGTCTCGTGCACCGCCGTGTACACCGCCTCTCTCCCTGCGTTGCGCAGGGAGAGCATGCACAGCCCGGGATACTCCATCCCCCCTGCCGAAAAACCCGTCTGCACGAGCGTATAGTGCGAAAAAGGCAGATCGCCGAACGCATCCGAGAAAAATTCCACCGCCTCGCACGCCGCGCCGAGCACCTCTTCGCCCTCCCCTTCGTAAAAATAGTAGCGCAACGTCACGCCCGCGGCCTTTTCTTCGAGCACCTGCGCGCCCTCGAGGAGGCAGAGCGCGAAATCGCGCACGTTTTCGGCGCGGAAAAAGGTGGTGCGCCGCCCGCCCTTCGTCTCGCTCTTCTCCGCCTCGCAGGACGCCGCGACCGCATACGACGCGTCCGCCTCGATGCTCACTTCATAGTCGGCGCACTCGCTGTAAAAGGGATCGCCCCACGGGCAATTGCCCGCATCCCCCGCGTCAGCGGGGCGCAGGACGGGCAGGACGTTGCCGAGGTTCACCCCGCCCTCCGAGATGCCCGCGCGGTGGTTGATGCGCACCAGCTTCACGCACCCTTCGAGGCGGAGGGTGACGCGTTCCCCCGCCGCATGCGGCCCGACCGAAACGCGCAGGACCGTGTCCTCCGGCAACCAATCCGAACAGGGCGAAACGCTGTCCAGCCGCACGCCGCCGTATTCGCGGCCGACGTAATATGCCCTGCCCATGAGGTAGTCGGAGACGGGCGCGCCGCCCTCGGCATAGACGTTTGCGGGCAGATCGAAAAAGATCTCTTCGGCGCCGTCCGACGTGAAGGTCACGTCCACCGAAAAGGAGAGCTCGCCGTCCGCATAGGAGAGCTGCGCGCGGTACAGGGTGCGCTCCGCCTCTTTCGCGCACGCGGAGAGGGGCAGAAGGCACAAAAACAGCAAAAACGCCAACAAAACGGAGCACTTTTTCATACCCTTAATCTATGACGCGCGCGCCCTTCTTATGCGAAAAGGGCGCGCCGCAAAAAGCTGCTCCTCTTTTTTGCCCTGTGCAAGGCATTTGCGTCGAAGACATTTTGTGCGATAAGCGCCCCGAGGCATCGCCTCGGGGCGCCTTGGCATCGAGAGATGTCCTTTTTATTCCATCGCGAGCAAAATTCCGCGCAGTTCGTCGAAGGAGGACGCAAAGCGCTCCGCGCCCGCGGCGAGAAGCTCCGCGCGCGAACGGTACCCCCACAGCACGCTCACGCTGCGCATCCCCGCGTTCTTCGCCGTCTGCACGTCGGTGTCGCCGTCGCCGACGAACACCGCCTCCGAAGGAGCCACGCCCAGCCGCTTAAGCAGGGCGAGCGTGGAAGCGGGGTCGGGCTTGACCGCCGTGTCCGCGCGGTGCCCGACGATCTCGTCGAAGCCGTACTCCTTCAACAGCGTCGCGCCGAGCACGTCCGCCGCGCGCTGGGATTTGTTGGTCAGAACGGCGAGGCGCATCTCCGCCGCGCGCAGCGCCGCCATGCACTCCGCCTCCCCCGCAAAGGGACGGGTGTGCTCGTTTTTGCAGCGGACGTGGATCTCGCGATAGGACGCATAGAACTCGTCCACCATCCCCTTTTTGTCTGCGGGAAGGGCGGCGAGCGCAAAATTCCTGCCGCCGTGCCCGACGTATGCCATCGTCTCGCGCAGGGTGATGGGCGGAAAGCCGTATGCCGCGAGCGCCTCGTTCATGCACGCGTTGAGGTCGGGAAGGGTGTCGAGCACCGTCCCGTCCAGATCGAAAATGACTGCCTTTACCATGTGTTGCCTCCTTTTTTTCAGCCGAGATCGTCAAAATTCCGATAAGAGATCGCCTCGAGCAGATGCGCGGGCGCGATATCCTCTTCGCCCGCGAGGTCGGCGATCGTGCGGGCGACCTTCAAGATCCTCGCGCGGGCGCGCGCCGACAGGTGCATGCGCTCAAACGACCTGCGCAGGATGCGCTCGCACTCCTCGCCCAGCGCGCAGTATCTGCGCATCTCGCGCTCACCCATCTCAGCGTTGGTGCGGATGCTCTCCCCGCGGAAGCGCTCCCGCTGGACGGCGCGCGCCGCCTCCACCCGCGCCTTGACCTGCGCCGAGCTCTCCTCTTCCGCCTGCGAGACGAGCTCGTCATATTTGACGGCGTCCACCTCGACGCGGATGTCGATGCGGTCGAGTAGCGGCCCGCTGATGCGGGCGCGGTATTTGTGGATCATCGCGGGCGTGCAGGTGCACGGCCTGTCCGCGCTCCCGTAATTGCCGCAGGGACAGGGATTCATGCTCGCGCAGAGCATGAAATTCGCGGGAAAGGTGACCGCGCCGCTGCTGCGCGTGACAGTGATGCACTTGTCCTCGAGCGGCTGGCGCAGCGCCTCGAGAGTGGAGCGGTGGTATTCGGGCATCTCGTCCAGATAGAGCACGCCGCAGTGCGCGAGGCTGATCTCGCCGGGGCGCACCCCCTTCGTGCCGCCGCCGCACATCGAGACGGTGGTCGCCGTGTGGTGCGGGGTGCGGAAGGGCCGCCGCGTCAGGATGCCCTGCCCGCCCAGCGCGCCCGCGACCGAGTGGATCTTGGTCGCCTCGAGCGCCTCTTCGAAGGTCATGTCCGGCATGATGCCGGGGATACAGCGCGCGAGCATGGTCTTGCCCGCGCCCGGAGGCCCGACGAGCAGGATGTTATGCCCGCCGCTGACGGCGACTTCGAGCGCGCGCCGCGCGATCGCCTGCCCGCGCACGAAGGAGAGGTCGAACCGCTCCCCTTCCGCGCCCGCGGGGCAGAAGGTGCGCACGGGCACCCGCGCGAGCTCCGCTTCGCCGAGCAGGTGCGCCGCGACCGAGCAGAGGTCCTTCGCCGCGTACACCTCGACGCCGTCTATGTACGACGCCTCCTCCGCGTTGCCCGCGGGGAGAATGAAGCGCGTGTAGCCCGCCGCCTTCGCCGAGATCAGAAGGGGCAGGATGCCCGTCACCGCGCGCAGGCCGCCGTCCAGCGCGAGCTCGCCCAGAAAGACGATGCCGCCGCAGTCGGCGCGCAGCTGTTCCGTCGCGCGAAGGATGCCGACGGCGATCGCGAGATCGAACACGCTCCCCTCCTTTTTGAGGTCGGCGGGCGCGAGGTTGACGGTGATCTTGGCGGTCGGGAAGCGGAAACGGCTGTTCTTGAGCGCCGAACGCACCCGCTCGCGGCTCTCTTTGACCGCGACGTCGGGAAGTCCGACCAACTCATAGGCGGGAAGGCCGTTGTTGATGTCCGTCTCCACTTCGACGGGGACGCCTTCCAGCCCCGTCAGCGCAAAACTCATGATCTTGGAGAGCATGGCAACCTCCTTTTTGTCTGAAGATACGCAAAAGAAAAAATTCCGCACCCGAAACGGGTGCGGAAACGTCTTGAAAGATCAGATCCTGTAATACCCGTTGCCGAGGAAAGTGGTCCAGCCGAACAGAGCGGTAGCCGCCGCCGCGGAGACGGGGATGCAGAAGAGCATGGGGACGGTCAGCGCGAACACGACCAGATACACCGCGCAGAGCCCGAAAAGCACCTGCATCGTGTAGTTGAGGCGCAGGCCGAATATCTTCTTCTTCGCACTGCGGTCGTGGACGTATGCAGTGTAGAAGAGCAACGGGATAAACCCGAGATAGAACAGGCTGAACAGGAAGGATTGCACCGCGCTCACCTCCCCCGCGCCCGCATATGCGAACAGGGAGCCGAGGACGCCCGCGAGCAGGACCGCATACGCGCTGAGGATGCGCGGCGAGTGCTCGGTCGCGTACGGGCTGTTCTTGCCGCCCGTCGCAAAGTACAGCACCGCATACACGGTGGAGAACAGGAACCCGACCAGCGCCGTCGCCCACATCGCGATGTTGAGCTGTGCGTTGACGGCGATGTAGGTCGTCTCCGTCGACGCGGAATAGAGCGTCGCGCCCTTGAGCCCGATCAGCCAGCCGAACACGGACACCGCGTTCGCGCTCGTGTATGCCGTATAGTCGGAGACGGTGAACGCGTCGCGCACCGCGCGCCAGATGAGCGTGAACAGGCCGAGCGTCGGATTTTCGGGATCCGCCTCGTACAGGCGCATGTAATTGGGCACGGACGGGATCGCGGCGAGCACGGTGAACAGCACGGTGCCGACCAGGAAGGAGAAGACGAAGAGAAGCCAGGCGATGCGCAGGCGGTAGGAATGATCCGCGCCGAGAAGCGCCTCTTCCTCTTCGCAGTTTTCGAGATTTTCGCGGATGACCTCCTCCGAGCGCTCGGCGGCGTTTTTCGCGGAGGTCTCGGCGTTGAGCGCGGCTACGCGCGCCTTATGCGCCGCGGACATGCGCACCAGTCCGATGACGAAGAGCGCGGCGGGCAGAAGAATGGTCCAGATCGCCTTGGGATCGATCGCGACCGCGAGCCCGAAGAAGACGCCCGAGAGGAGCACCCTGCCCAGCGCGCTGCGCACGGGGCGCGTCTCGGAGATGCCGTTTTCAAAGAAACGGAGCATGCTCACCGCGCTCGCGAGCACGAAGAACGCGAGCGAAGGGAAGGCAAGGCCCAGCCTTCCGACCGTGAGCGCAAGCCCGCCGAAGGCGAACAAAAAGGCGAAGAGAAGGCCGAAGCCGTCGCTTTTGAACAGTTTTCTCGCGAAGAAATAGGCAAGCAGCACGCATCCCGCCGTGAACAGGACGGAGAAGATGCGCAGGCCGAACAGGCTCTTGCCGAAGACGAGCACACCGAGAAGGGGGAACAGCACCGCGAGCGGGCCGTTGTCCTTGCTCGCGAAATAGGTCCCCTCCACGCTGCGGTTGCCGAGCAGGATGTTGTCGATCTGCGCGAGCATGTACGCCTCGTCCTGCGTGAATTTTGAATAGGTCGTCTTGCCCGTGCGAAGGCTGCCCTGCGCGTCCGTCAGGTTCACGCTCCCCTCCATTTTGTCGTTCGCGGCGAACAGGTCGCGGTACTGACTCCAATAAGAGCTGTTGATGCGGGAACGGGCGTCCGCCTCTGTCGTGTAGGCGGGAATGACCTTCCCGTCGCTGCCCACAAAGACGACCTCGTTGATCACCATGTCGCAGGGAACGGTGATGCGGACGAGGTTGTTGGTGATCGAATGCCCGTCCTCCGTGTAGATTCCCTCAAAGAGCGCCGTCCAGTTGTAGCCGGTGTCCGAAGAGACGTCCTCGTCGAAGGAAAACACGTTTCCGAATTCCGCCTCGCCGAGGTAGGTGCTCATCCAGCTGGGGCCCGTCGAATAGACGGAGGAGCGGCGCACCTCGAACTTGACCGTGCTGCCCACAGAAGCGTGAACGGTGCCGACGTTGACGTACACCGCGTCCAGCTTTGCGGAGTTCTGGTAATCGAGGTAAAAGACGATCTCGGAGTCTGTCGCGGCATAGAAAGACCCGCCCGTGGAAGTGAAACCTCCGATCGTGCAGGCGCAGAGTACGAAAAATGCCAGCGTGAGGGCGAGTGCCGCCCATGTGTACTTCGAGACGGATGCTAAAAATTGTCTGAGCCCGTAAAAACGGGATCGTCTGATCGTCGTCATTTCTCTCTTGTTCTCACATTGAATTTCGCGGAGCGCGCGCTCCGCATATTCCATTATACCGCAAAAAGGTGTTTCTGTAAACAGCTTTTCGCAATTTTCCGCGCATATTTTACGCGGAAGGCGCAAAAAAAGCCCCTCCTTTCGGAAGGGCAGAAAAAATCCCCCGAAAATCGGGGGAATTTCGTCGCGATCATCTCACTTCTTTGATCTTCGCAGCCTTGCCGGTGCGGCCTCTCAGGTAGTACAGCTTTGCCCTGCGGACCTTGCCCTTGCGGATCACGGTGATGCCTGCGATCTTGGGGGAGTGCACGGGGAACGTCCTCTCGACGCCTACGCCGTAAGAGAGCCTTCTGACCGTGAACGTCTCGCGGATGCCGCCGTTCTTCTTCGCTATCACGACGCCTTCAAACGCCTGCAATCTCTCACGCGTGCCCTCGACGACCTTAACGCTGACCTTGACGGTGTCGCCTACGTTGAAAGCGGGAACGCTGTCCTTGAGACCTTCTTTCTCGATAGCCTCGATCAATCCTTTCATCGACTTTACCTCCATTGTTACTAAGCGTTCGTGGCCGTTTTTGCCAGAGGACCGCCCGAAGTCTTTTGCTATTTTACCACATTCTGCGCGGAAATGCAACCGTTTTTCCATGCAAAAGGACAAAAAAATTCCTTTTTCAGAAGGCGCCCTCGATCACGTTGACGCGATCGGGATATACCTCCGCCACGTCGAAGCGGACGCGCACCTCGCGACCCAATCGCATCATATAAAAGCGCGCGATGTCGCGGTAGCGGCGCTGTTTGTGCCGCTCCACCGCCTCCGCGCCCGTGCCGAAACGATCGTTCAGGCGCGTCTTGACCTCGCAGAAGACGAGCGTCTCCCCCATCTGCACGATGAGGTCCGCCTCGCCGAACGGGGTCTTGTAGTTGCGCGCGAGGATCTTCCCGCCCCGCTTTTTCAGCTCTCTCGCCGCGGCGCGTTCTCCCCTTTTGCCCAGAATTTTGTTGTGAAGGTTTTGCGGTGTATCTCGCATAGTCCGAACTCCCCGATCGCATCCGTGTGTTCTTTGGTGCCGTAGCCCTTGTTGCGCGCAAACCCGTACTGCGGGTAGATCGCGTCATATCTGCACATCAGCGCGTCGCGGTAGACCTTCGCGATGATGCTCGCCGCGCCGATCGAATAGGAGAGCGCGTCCCCGCGCACGATGCTCTGCTGCGGAAGATCGACGTCCAGGCGGAAATTCCCGTCTATGAACAGGACGTCGGGCTGAACGGAAAGCCCCTCGACCGCGCGCTTCATGCATTTTTTGGTCGCCTCGAGGATGTTGAGCGAATCGATGGCGCGCGCGTCCTCCTCGCAGATGCACCACGCGAGCGCGCGTTCGCGGATGAGCCTGTCCAGCTCGACGCGTTTTTTCTCGCTGAGCTTTTTGCTGTCGTCCACCCCCTCGATCAGAGAAGGCTCGTCAAGCGGCATGACGACCGCCGCGCACACGACGGGACCCGCGAGCGGGCCGCGGCCCACTTCGTCCGCGCCCGCGACGTACTGCGCGCCGAGGGCGAGCATTTCGCGCTCGTAGAGGAGCTTTTGCGGAAGGGTGAGTTTCATGCCCTGCCCTCCCCGAAAAATCCCGTATAGTCCGCGGCGCGCTCCAGCGTCACGCGGCCGATGCGGCCCTTGCGGAAATCGTCCACGATCGCCTTGGCACCGCGCTCGTAGTCGTAGTCGCCGCCCTTCAGCAGAAAGCCGCGGCTGCGGCATACCTGCTCATACATCGAAAGAGGCGAAGAGAAGTCCCCGATCTTATAGCGTTCGGTCAGAGACGCGGGGTAAAGTTCCGCGATCTCGCCCAGAAGCTCGAGCGCGACGTCGTCCATGTCGAGGATGTCGTCGTTGATGCTGCCAATGTAGGCGAGGTGTTTTGCGAGCGTCTGGTTTTCAAACGAGGGCGGCATGGTGCCGGGGGTGTCGAGAAGCTCGAACCCCGAACAGCGGATCCACTGTTTGCCGCGCGTGACGCCCGCCTTGTCGCCCGTCACGGCGCGCTTTTCGCCGCTCAGAGCGTTGATGATCGTGCTCTTGCCCGTGTTCGGAATGCCCGCGACCATGAGTTTCGGAACGCGCACGACGCCGCGCTGTGCGTCGCGCTCCGTCTTTTCGGCAAGAAGCGCGCCGATGCGCGCGCCGACCGCCTTCGCCGCGCCCTGCGCCGATGCGGTGCATTTCATCGCCGCGCCGCATTCGCGCGTGAGAAGGGAGACAAAGGCGTCCGTCTCGCGCTCGTTTGCAAGATCGCTCTTGTTGAGAAGGCAGAGCACGGGCTTTGCGCCGAACAGCTTGCGAAGGTTTTTGTTGAACGTCGCCGCGGGCGCGCGCGCGTCCAGGACGAAGAGAACGCCGTCCACAAGGCGAAGATTCTCCTCCATCATGCGCATGGCTTTGGTCATGTGCCCGGGGAACCATTGGATGTGTTTCATAAAAGACCTCTGCTCGCAAAATTCTCGGCGAGCTGACGCCTGCGAATTTCTGCGATTTTTAGACAACCCCTGCGTTCGCCGCCTTTTTGCGGCTCTGCGCACGGAGTTTTCCTCTGCGGCGCGCCCTTTCAGGGCACACCATACAACGCGCGCCGCATTCACCTTTCCTGTCTGCGCTTTCGCGTATCGGGAAAAAGTCAAAAGTGTGATTTTGACTTTTTCGAAAGAAAAATTGACTTCGCGCGAATCTCGCAAAAGAGATGCTGCGATTCGCTTGAGTTTTAGGGGACAACCGCCGCATGCCTGCGGCTGACGGCGTTTTTCCCCTCTGCGAAAATGTTTAAGGGCTCTCTTATTATCAAAATTTTCGCATTCACCTCTTTCCCGTGCGCCGCTCCTGCGGCGTATCGGGAAAAAGTCAAAAATGTGATTTTGACTT
>ERZ1643249.3673-NODE-3673-length-13345-cov-7.594432_pt1 | contig 13345 bp, 7 predicted proteins | sample MGYA00579263_ERZ1643249 | MGnify/ENA primary metagenome ERZ1643249 (study PRJEB29033, sample SAMEA4952264) | chicken gut metagenome | biome: Broiler Chicken; feature: Gastrointestinal Tract; material: Caecum | place: Ireland | collected 2018 | study: Broiler...
TCATCAGCACATACGGCGTGGTGTGGTTGGATTCCAGGCCGGTGGGGGCGACGGCTTCGCGGTGGTTGTTGAAGGTCACAGTGCCGAGGTCGGTGCCATCACCACCGGGAACGGTGACTTTGACGGAGATGTTGCTCTGCCTTTCGGCCTCCACACCGGCACTGAGTCCAGTAAGTGTTGGCTCTTGGGCTGTGTAACCGCGGTTGTCATCGGCGGCTTCGCTGATGGTGACTTCATCGCCTTCTTTCAGGTTAACGATGGTAACCGTACCGCCGCTCTTGAGCTTGAAGTCGTTGTTCGTGGGATCAGAAGCTGCTTCCGCACCAACCAAAGTGACGTCCACTTGTGACGAACCATCTTCACCCAACTTGGTGGCGCTGAAATCAAAGTAATCACTGCTGCTGCCCATCTCGCCGGTGACGATCTTTTCAACCGTCAGGGTCTTGTAGGGCTTGTAGCTGTTGGTAAACTTGACAGTGGTGGGCCCTTGCAAGTCAACTGTTGCCGCTATTCCGTCTTCTTCGGAAGTCGTACCCACTTGATGTTTCGTACCGGTCGGATAATAATCGAGCTTATCATCGTCCACGTCAAGGTCGATGTCCGCAGGTGCATTTTCCGTGACCGTATATTCGCCTAATGGCAGGTTTACAATGACCTTCTGTCCAGCACCTTGAATCGTAACAGTCGCTTTGTTGTCATTGAACTCAACATCGCCAAACTTGGTGCCGTCCGTAATGCCGCCGTCCGTCTTTTCGATGGTGAATGTAAACGGTTGGGTGACATTCCCGGTGACATTGCTGCTCAGGTCTTTATCGATCGTCAGATCGGCAAACTTGGGTTTCTCCGTATAAGTGTTGGTAAAGCTGGCTGTCTTGGTTTCGTTACCAACCGTACTAAAAGTACCGCTTGCCGTGTCACCAGGCGTAACTTGTACCTCATAGCCATCAAGCGCGCCGCCAACTTCCTTAACGCTGTATACTGTATTAGGCGAAATGCCAGGGATAGAATAAACGTATGTAGAATCTGTTTCCTCTTTCTTGGTAAAGGCATTATCGCCGCTTGTCGTGAAGGTCACTGTCTGGGTCCGCTTGCCATCTGCTTGAGTGATACCGTCATCAGTCGTGAACGCATTATTGGTCAGCGTAACTTCAAACGACAGACCCGTAAGATCATTGATTTGTTCCTCAGTCAGACCAACAAACGTTTTTTCGATGGTCAGGGTGTTGGGGGTCAGCTGAACAACAGGCATCGGGTAATCTTCGGTCTTTTTCTTTCCGTTGACCGTATATGTCAGCTTTGCGCGGTCCTCAGCATTGGAATAAATGCCAACCTTGTTTGCAGAGGAATCGCCCGTGCCCGTGTCACCAGTATGGGGATAGCCGCCTTCTTGATTATACAAGTCATACGCGGCCTGGTTGGGAGCGACGGTTACCGTCACTTTATAGGTCCAATCCTGCTGCAAGGTATAAGTATCAGGGAAGTTCAGCGTAATTGTATCACCGCTTACGTCTGCGGAGATACCTGTAACAGTCTGCGGTTCGCCGTTTGCATCGGTAACTTCTACTTTTGCACTCGTGCTGGGCACAATATCTACGTAATTGCTCAGGGTGTCCGTAATGGTCACATCGGTGCAGGGGATGTAAATAATAGAAGAACCTATATCTGCAAATGCCTGATTAATTGAACTTGTATCGCTACCTGTAAAATCCTCTGTGTGAACATTCTCTGCAATGGTATCAGACAAATCGCTCAGATGTTCATAGTCTGTATTGCGTCCAAGGCCAACCGTATAAAAACTATCAATTTGGCTTGCAATCCGACGAAGCACCGTCTCAGCTGCATTCAATGCATCCTGGGAGAAATCACTACCATTACCACCTAAGCCATCAGGACTATCATCAAAGTAGTAAGTCGGTTCGCCATCAGAGATGAAGACGACAATCGTATTAGCACCTGGCCGCTTTGTTTTCAGCAATTCCTCTGCTTCCAGAAGGCCTGCTTCATAGTTTGTTCCTTCACCTTCTTGAACGTTGATTTCCAGTTGGTTAATCAGTTCTACGGGTTCCTTTGTCCATCCAATTCCTTCAAGTGTACCGGAACCAAACTTGGCAAGGGAATACTGTACATCCAAATTATCGTTGCTGGTCAAATTTTTGACCATGCTCTCAATAGCGGAAGCAGCCAACCGCATCTTACGTTGTCCAAACACCCCCTGACCAATACCGCTTTGGAGGGGATCATTCATACTGGATGACATATCCAGTACGAATACAACGTCGACATTGGCTTTGTTCTCTTCGCTGCCAACCGATCCAACCACGGACAAGCTCAAATTGTATGTACCATCGCCATTGTCCGTAACCATCTTTTCATGCGTCAATGTTTGTGGTTCGCCTGTACCGCCGGGGGTTGTGGTTTCTGGCTTTTTTCTGTATACAAATTCAATGTCACCATCATCGATATCATGCCACTCACCGTCATAATACGCTTGTGGTGTCGGGTTAATAATGCCAGCCCAAGTTTCTAGTCGAATCTGGCCAACTTCTTTATTCGTTCCTTTGACTCTTGCTCTAACAAACTCATACCCATAGAAAACAGGTGCAACACTTTTTACATCAGTAACATTAGGCTGCCCGGATATATCATAAACAAAACTTAAAATTGTTTCTGAATTATCTACATCAATTTCTTTTCCTGTTTCCTCATCCACACAAACTACTTTTATCTGTTCGTGAACTCCTTCGCCCCAGTCACCATTACCTTGCCACGTGATCGTAAACGTTGAGAACCCATCCACCGTAAACTCCGCGGTAACCTCAGCATTCTCCGGCAGGGCCGCAGTTTCGTTGGCTTCGGGTGCGGGCGCGGCGGACAGGGTGGCAACGGGGGCTTCCACAGTCACAGTGCCTTCTGCGGCATCGGCGGTGTCGGCTACGGTCACAACGTTCTTCACTTCACCGGCGGCATCCTCTTCCAGGTGCTGCACGGCCAGCGTTTCGGGATCGACTTCCTCAGGCAGCAAATCCGCGGGCAGGCTGAAGCTGACAGCCACCGGCTGCAGCGGTTCAACCTCATTACCCTGGGCATCCTTGAAGGAAATGTCCAGCGCCACAAAGCCATCGTAGTCCACGTTGGCGTTGTCCAGTTCGGCGGCCACATCGGCCACGGCCGCGGCATCATCGGTGCTCGAACCAATCAGGCTGGCGGTCAGGGCGGCATCCTCGGGCAGGCTGCCCGCCGGGATGTCCACCTGTACGGTGGCATCGGTACCCTCAACCTTGGTCTCGGCCGTGCGGGCCGGGTAGCCGGACGGGTTTGCGGCGGCATTCTCGCTGGTGGCAACCTCCGCCGGGTCCACCTCAACCGTCTGGGAGGCCGGTTCCGCCGTTGGCGCGGCCTGCCCGTCTGCCGCCCACGCGGTGCTGACCAGCCCGCAGGCCAGGGCAAGCACCAGCAATGCACTGAGAACACGTTTCTTCATGATTTCGTTCAACTCCTCTTTTCCGGGTGGTTGGCCCGGACTGGCAGGACCGGGTTCGGATCTGTATTTGCAGCGTCTGCCGACGCCGTGGGTTTGCCGTGCGGCGGCCGCTTACGCCGGGCGGCCGCGGCCTGTGTCGGGGCCGGCCGGCCAGCCGACGGCGTCCTGTTCCATTTCCAGCAGCTGGTCGTACATCTGCTGTTTCAGGGCGGCCAGGCGCTGGTCCAGCGTCTGCTGGGTCGCCTTGTACAGGTTGCGCAGGCAGCGGGGGTTGGCCTTTTCTTCCGGCACGCCGGCGCGGAGGCAAAGCTCCTGCATGCGGCGGAAGATGTTGGACCGGTTCCACACCTGGCCTGTCCGCGTGACGAACACCGGGCCGCGGTAGATGCCGGTCTCGGCCATGTAGTCCAGCAGCTCCTGCCGCAGGGCGGGCGGGCAGCGGAACGGGACGGGGCTGCCCCGGTAGTTCAGCGTGCCGCGGCCCTGGCGGACCAGCTCGGCCGTGACCTGGTCCAGGCATTGCAGCGGCACCCCGGTGGTGGCAAACAGCTTGATGAGCAGATACAGCCGGTGCTGGCCGCCGGTGCGGGCCGCGCGCAGAAGTTTGAGATACTCGGTGCGGGAGAGGGCCGGCGGTTCGGGGCCGTCGTCGTCCCCGGTTCGGGGCTGGCGCTGGAGCAGGTCAGGCCGGCCGCACCAGCGGAAATAGTTGTTGGCGGCCGCCACCCGCACATTGACCGCCGTGCGCTTGTAGCTGCCCTGCAGTGTCTGCTGCCAGCGGTGCAAAAGTTCCGGCGTGGGGGCGCCGGCTTCCTGGCAGAAGCGCAGCAGCTCGTGCAGGCAGTTGCTGTAACAGCGCCGGGTGTCCGGGTTCCATTTGCTGCTCTGCTCGCTTTGCAGGAACGCCTGGATGGAATACCCTTGCAGTATTTCGTCGTTCACGTATGCAGCCGCCCTCCTTTCAGCACGGTCCTGCGCCGGTTTTGGTACAGAAGCGGGGTTCTGTTCCTTTTATTAACCGAGGTTAATTCCGGGATAACGTCTTTTCGCACTTTTCCGCATTGTGGAACGCAAAAAGGGCATAGAAAAGCTGTTGGGCACCGGTTTTGATCTGCTGCCCAACTACTTTTCTGTGCCTGTTTTTAGCAGTTTCAACAAATATGAACGCTGTTACTTGCTTTTTATGGTTTTGTGTGGTAGTATTATTTCGTATTTGGAGGCTTCGAGCACAAAATTAAGATTTGTTTTGTGGTCGGCCTCCCCGTTTTCTATGTATAAAAGGAACAGAACCCCGCTTTCGTTAATTTTACAAGAGCAGGTGCATTTTATTGAGCAGGCGCTGGTGTTCGGCGCCCGATTCCATGATATAAATTCTCGTCGTCTCGATGCTGGAATGGCCAAGCAGGTCCGCCAGCTTCGAGATATTTTTTTCGAGATCGTAGAACGTCCGGGCAAACAGGTGGCGCAGGTTGTGGGGGAATACTTTCTTCCACGCCACGTTGGCACGCTGGCACAAGGCTTTCAGCAGCTTCCAGACCGTGACCCGGCAGAGGGGCTTGCCCTGCCGGGAGAGAAAGACTGGGCCGGTATGGATGCGATGCTTCTGGCACCAGCGGGTCAGCCGGTGGCAGAGCTCAGCGGGCAGTAAAATTTCGCGGCACTTGCCCTTGCAGCGGATGCTGGCTTTGTGCCGGCGGACGGCCTCCGCCGTGATAAACTGCAATTCAGACACACGGATACCGGTGGAGCAGATGGTCTCGAGCAAAAGCTGGCTGCGCTTGTTGCCCGTACTGCGGGCGGCGTTCAGCAGGCGGAAATACTCGGCGCGGGAGAGTTCGCGGCCGGGGTCGGCAAAGATCCTGCGCTGGCGCTTGAGGGGCTTGGCCTTGCCGGCGGGGTTGCCGATGGATTCCTGGTAATCGTTGACGGCGGCCAGCATGGCGTTGACGGTGGCGGGGGTGTAGCCCTGCCGCACCAGGCTGTCCCGCCAGGCGGCGACGGTCTCGCGGTCGGGGGTATCCCCTGCCCCGGTGTCGGCAAAAAAGCGGGCGAGGGCTTTGGTGTATTTCTGGATGGTGGCCGGGCTGTACTCCCGGTGGGTCAGCCAGGAGCGGTAGGCGGCAAGGTCTGTTTGGTGTTCCATGCAGGGACTCCCTTCCGATAGAATTTTGCATCGTCCCTTTTATTATGCCGCAAATGCCGCCGCAGGATGCCGCGGGCCGGGCATAAACAAGCAAAAAAGCCGCCGGGGGCGGTTTTGCAGCGCGATCCCCCCCCCCGCGGCTGCAAAGCGGGGGAAAATCCCCGATCCCGCCCCGGCCGGCCTGTGCAGGGCTGCTTTTGCCGGGGGTCGCCCCGCTTTCTCGGAGCACATCCCACACAGTCCGCGGGTCTCGGCAAGGGGGAGCGGCGCAAAAGCCGCGGCCTGCGCAGGCCCTGCCGCAGCCGCGTCTGCCAGAGCCTCCAAAAACAAAAAATCCCCGGCCGGGGGGCAGATCCCCGGCCAGGAGCTTCGCGGCTTTTGGGGGCCAAACGGCGCGGGCAAAGGCCCCCTGCTCTGCGGCATCACCGGCGGGCGCCGGGGCATTCCCGCAAAAAAAGCAGCGGACGCCGCCCTGCGTGGCATTGCGTCCGCTGCTTTTTGTATGGTCGTACTTTTTTGGGTCGCCTTTGGCAAAGTCCGGGTCTGCGCCGTCCCCCCGCCCGGCCGGAAAACGAGGCGCCCGGTGTTTCAGCCCCTTTGCCACGCCTGCCGGATGGTATCCAGCGCCGGGGCATGGCAGAAGGAATAGGCGCTGTCGTGGGCGGCGTCCAGCGGCCAGTCCCACAGGGCGGCGCCGCCGAACCAGGGGCGGCTTTGCACCGCGGCAAACAGCGCCCGGTACCAGCGGTCCTGCTCGCCGTCGTCGGGCTCGCCCGCCAGCGTCCAGTCGTTGGGCACCCGGGCCGAACCTGCCACCCGCATGCAGCCGGCCTCGGCAAAAAAGAAGGGCTTGCCGTACCGGCGCACCACCGGCTCGATGCGGTCCAGCTGGCGGGGGATGTCGCCGATGGGATAATACCCGCTGGAGCAGACCGCGTCCAGCGCGTCCCAGAAAGGCACGTGCTCCTCGCCGTATTTGTCGCAGTTGTAGGTCAGCATGCCGGGGTAACGGCGGCGCACCGCGGCGATCAGGGCGCGCCAGTCGGCTTCGCGGCGCTCGGCCTGGGTCATCTCGCAGCCCAGGATCAGGCATTCCACCTCCGCCCCGGCGGCCAGGGCCGCAAAGTGCAGCTGGAAGGCCGTGTAGGCGGGGAACCAGTTGCGCCAGCCGGTCTCGCAGGGGACCTCGTGGTCAAAAAAGTCGATGCGCGCCCGCCAGGTGCCGTCCAGGCAGTTGACGGTGGGTTTCCAGAACACCCGCAGCCCGATCGAGCGGGCAAAGCGGGTCAGGTCCAGCAGCTCCCCGTCGCCGGTGGTGTGTTCCCCGGCAAAGTCGATGGCGTCGGCAAAGGGGCCTGCCTGCACCGCGCCGGGGCACAAAATAACGGCGTTTGCGCCGGTCAGCCGCTGCATGCGGCGCAGTTCGGCGCGGGCGGCGTCGGTGGCCAGCAGCCCCCGGCGGGAAAAAGGCGCAAAGTTGACCGCGCGCAGGTATTCCATAGCGTCAGCCCTCCGTTTTGATGTAGCAGAGATACCCCGGCAGGTCGCCGCGCAGGTCTGGCAGCGGCAGGCCCAGGGCCGCCAGCGCATCGCCGTCGGCGGCATCGTCGGCATGGCCGCCGGTGTACGCCGCGTGCAGCGCATAGCGGACGCCGGGCCGGGCAAAGGGCAGCGGCAGGCTGCGGCCGTCCAGCACGCGGCCGGCCGCAAACACCACCGCCTCGCTGCCGTCCGCCGCGGCGATGGCCCAGGCCGCGCCGCGGCCGTCCGGGGCGGCAAGCCGGTACAAATCCCCGCCCCGCAGCAGCGCGCCGTGGTCGCGGTAAAACTGCACATAGGGGTGCAGCGCCTTGATCTCGGCGTCGGTGTAAGCGGTCAGGTCCAGCTCAAAGCCGAACGTGCCGGTCAGCGCGGCGGCCATGCGGGCCTCCACGCTGGCGGTGCGGCCGGTGATGTGGTTGGGCACGGTGGAGTAGTGCGCCCCCATGGCGCAGGGCGGATAGCAGAAGCTGGTGCCGTACTGGATGCTTTGCCGGTCCAGCGCGTCGGTGTTGTCGCTGGTCCAGATCTGGGGCGAGTAATAGAGCATGCCGCAGTCGAACCGGGCGCCGCCGCCGGCGCAGTTTTCCAGCAGCAGGTCGGGGTAGCGGCCGGTCAGCTTCTGCTGCAGCTCGTAGACGCCCAGCACATAGCGGTGGTAGACCTCGCCCTGGCGGGCGGCGGGCAGGGCGGCGCTGTACACGTTGGCCAGGCTGCGGTTCATGTCCCACTTGACATAGCGGATGGGGCAGCTGTCCAGCAGGGCGCACAGCTGCTGCCAGATGTTTTCGCGCACGTCAGCGCGGGAGAAGTCCAGCGTATACTGATGGCGGATCTCCAGCGTGGGGCGGCCGGGGATGTGCAGCGCCCAGTCGGGATGGGCGCGGTACAGGTCCGAGTCCGGGCTGACGGCTTCCGGCTCCACCCAGATGCCAAAATCCAGCCCCAGCGCGTTGATCTTGCGGCACAGGCCCGCCACGCCGCCGGGCAGCTTGCGGCGGTCGGCCGTCCAGTCGCCCAGGCTGGTGGTGTCGGAATCGCGGCCCTTGAACCAGCCGTCGTCCAGCACGAACAGGTCGGCATGGGCGGCCCTGGCGGCTTTGGCCAGGGCCAGCAGTTTGGCCTCGTCAAAGTCGAAATAGCAGGCCTCCCAGCTGTTCAGCAGCACCGGGCGGGGCGCGGCGGGGTCGGCCCAGCGGGGCGGGATCAGATGCCGCCGGATGGCGTTGTGGAAATTCCGGCTCATGCCGCCAAAACCGGCGCCGCTGTACACAAAGGCCGCTTCCGGGGCGGTGAACCTCTCGCCGGGGGCCAGCGTCCAGGCAAAGCGGAACGGCTCGATGCCCAGGCTCAGCCGGATACCGGCGGCCGCGCTTTCCACCTGGCAGCGGTAGTTGCCGCTGTACACCAGCGCCGCGCCCCAGCAGCCGCCGCGGGTCTCGTCGGCGTTGGGGGCGCACAGCACCACAAAGGGGTTGTGGACGTGGGTGGGGATGCCGCCCACGCTGCCCACGCCCTGCACGCCGGGGCGCACCGCCGCCCGGTGGGGCGTGCGCTCGGCCGCCCAGGCGCCGTCAAAGGTGATCAGGTCCAGGTCATGGCGGGCAAAGTCCAGCACCGCCGAGGGCACGCCCCGCAGCGTGACCGGCGCGCTGCCGGTGTTTTCGACGATGGCGGCGCGGGTGATCAGGTCGCAGTCGGGCAGCACGCCGTACAAAAGCGTCACCGTCAGGCCCAGGTCGTCCCGCAGGGTGACGCGCAGCGTCTCGGCCCCCTCGCCGTCCCGGAAGGCCGGCAGGCCGGGCAGGCTGTATTTGCCGGGGATCGCCTCCGCCCCGGCAAAGCGCAGATCGGCGGCGATGACGCCGTCGGCAAATTCCGGCTGGAAAAAGGGCGCATGGTTGTCCCCCAGGCCGGGGGCGGGCCACTCCTGCAAAAGCAGGTCGGGGTGGCAGCCGGGGTCGCCGTGGGGGCTTTGGGGCAGCCGCGCCGCGGCGGTGCGGGGGCCGTAGTACAGGTGCAGCAGGCGGCCGGCATCGTCCACCGCCATGGCGTAGGTGGTGCGGGCGGTGTGCAGGGCGTACAGCCGGCGGGCGTCGTCGATGTGGATCATGGGCAGGGCTCCTTCGTGAGAGATCAATGGGAACTTTTCCAACGGTATGGCTGGCCGGCGGCTGCCGGCGGGGTCACTTGGTCTTGCTTTCCAGCCGGGCAAAGGCCGGGCGCAGCGCAAAGGCGGTGCCGGTGATCACCGCGCCGCCGCCGATCAGCACCCACAGCGGCAAAAGGTACCAGAACAGCTCCGGCAGCACCATGTTCAGCACCGGCAGCAGCGCCATGCCCACCAGCCAGACCAGCGCGCCCGCCGGGCAGCCCAGGCAGACCCGCAGGCCGTCCTTGACCACGTCCGGCCAGCGGGTATAGGTGTAGCGCCCCAGCAGGGCAAAGCCGCCGCCCAGCGCGCAGAGCCACACCACCCCCAGCGCCGCGCCGGCCGCAATGAGCAGGTTGCTCAGCGTGCCGGCGTGGGCCAGGCCGATCTGATAGGTGGCAAAGATCAGCACCCCGGCCACGGCCATCGCCAGCCAGGCAAGGGTGGCCAGCTTGAAGTCCCGCTTGAAGGCGGCGAAATAATCGTGAAAGACGCGGTAATCCTGTTTGGCGGCCATCTTGCCCGCCACCGAGAAAGCGGCCGAGGTGGACGCCCCGATGGTGACGATGAGCACGCAGCCCAACAGCCAGCACAGATTGAGCAGGAATACGTCGCCCACAAAGCCCATGGCACGGAAAAAGGGCGTGTCGTTCAGGTGATTGTTTTTCATGGCGTACCTCCCGGCAGGGAAATGGCGGCCGGGGCGCGGCCAAAAAGCGGCGTTCCGCTTTTTTTGGGCAGACGCCCCCGGCGACGGAACAGGCGGAAACGGATGCGGGATACAGCGGCCGCAGGGGTCACAGCGAGACCGAGAAGGGCGCGGCCGGCAGACCGGTGCCGCCGTACAGCCCCGCGGGGCCGAAATTGTACCAGGCGTAGCGCACGGCGCGGGGGTCCGGCACCGCCGGGCTTTGCGCCAGCAGGGTGTCCGTGCCGGTCACGCTGACCTGCGCGGGGGCAAACTGCCCGTCCGGCCCGGCCAGCTGCACGCCGGGGTCGCCGCCGGCGCAGCGCATGCCGCCGGCGGCATGCGCAAAGCGCAGGATCACCTGCCCTGCCCCGCCCCGCGACGCCCCGGCCAGCCGGGGTGAAACGCCGTGGACCGGCCGCCCGTAGACGGTGTCCAGCGCCAGCAGCGCCAGGCGCCGCCCCACAACGGCCTTGTCCACCGGGTGGATGTTGTCGGCCTCGCCGCAGTCGGCCAGCACCACCAGGCCGCAGCCCGGCTCGGCGTCGGCCACGGCGGCCTGGGCGGCCCGCAGCGCAGGCCAGGCGTCCGGCCCTGCGGCGTCGGCGTACATGGGCAGCTGCACCAGCAAAAAGGGCAGGTCGCCCATGCCCCAGTCGGCCCGCCAGCAGCGGACAAGGCGGGTCAGCAGGGCTTTGTAGTCCTGCGGCCAGGTCTCGTCCTGCTCGCCCTGGTAGTACCAGAACCCCCGCACCGCGTAGGGGCAGACCCGGCGCAGCATGCTCTGGTACAGGTTGCCGGGGCGCTGGTAGCCGGTGCGGCCGGCCGGCGGCGGCCAGGGGTACAGCCCGCAGTCGGCGTTCAGCACCGTCCAGCTCACATCGGGGTCGGCGGCGCGGCGGGCGGCGATGCGCGCGTTCCAGGCGTCCACCTCGGCCTGGTAGGCCGCGCACTCGGCCGCGAACTGCTCGTCCGATTTATCCCCGGCCTGCGCGTCGTACCAGTCCATCCGCGCCCGCCCTTCGGGGAAAGTTTCCAGCAGGCTGCGGGGCATCCAGCAGTGGGCGTAGGTGCCGCCCCAAAAGCATTCCAGAATGCCCACATGCACATCCAGCGCCCGTGCCAGCGCCGCCGCGGCGTAGTAGGCCACCGCCGAAAGGTCGGCGGCGGTATCCGGCCGCACCGGCAGCCAGCGGCTTTCGGCGGCGTCGGCGGCCTGGGGGGTGGTCACCTTGGGGGCGGCGTAAAAGTGCAGGCGCGGGTCGGCGCAGGCGGCCAGCGCGGCCTGGCCGTCCCGGCTGTTGGCCAGCGTCAGCTCCATGTTGCTCTGGCCGCCGGCCAGCCAGACCTCGCCCAGCCAGACGTCCGGAAAGACCACCTGCTCCTGCCCGGCGGTCAGCGTCAGGGTATGGGGACCGCCGGCGGGCAGGGCCGGCAGCATCAGCCGCCAGCAGCCGTCCGCATCCGCGGTGCCGGCGGCGGCCGCCCCGGCAGGCTCCAGCCGGCAGGACACCGCCGCGCCGGGGGCGGCTTTGCCCCACACCGGCACCGGCACGCCCTGCTGCAGCACCATATTGCCGGAAAAAACAGCCGCCGGTCTCAGCATCATTGTACGTCAGCCCCTCTCTGGTCCACAAGTGGTTTTTGGGTGGTTTTGAAAATTTTATAGCTGCCGCCGGGCAGACCCCGGCGGCAGCGGCGCGTTCTTCCCCGGCGGCGAGGTACGCAAGGTTTTTGTCGATCAGCGCGCACCGCTGGGCCACGCAGTCGCGGCTGCGCAGCGGGTCGGCCGGGGTGTGGAAAGCATAATCCAGCAGCTTTTCCACCGTGGTGGAGGCCACATGCAGCCGGGTGTCGCTGGAGGCATAGTAGATGTACAGCTCGCCGTTGTCCCGCGCGATGGCGCCGTTGGTGAACACCACGTTGGACACGTCGCCCACCCGCTCGGCGCCAAGGGGCGCGATCAGGTAGCCGGACGGCTCGGCAATGACCTTCCAGGGCTCGGCCAGGTCGGTGACAAAGACGTAGATCACATACCGCAGGCCGGCGGCGGTGTTGCGCACGCCGTGGGCGATGTGCAGCCAGCCCTTTTCGGTCTTGATGGGAGGCGCGCCCTCGCCGTTCTTGGCCTCGGTGATGGTGTGGTAGCGCCGGGGGCTGGTGATGATCTCCTCGTCGATGACCGGGTGGGTGATATCGTCACAGGTGCCAAAGCCGATGCCGCCGCCCGAACCGGTGTCGATAAAGTCGTCCATCGGCCGGGTGAAGAAGGCGTACTTGCCGTTCACAAAGCAGGGCAGCAGATCGACGTTGCGCTGCTGGGGGCTGTGGGCGGTGACCAGGTTGGGCAGGCGCTCCCAGGTTTTCAGGTCGTGGGTGCGCACGATGCCCGCCGCCGCCACCGCGGCGGAGAGGTCGGGGTTGGACGGGTCCTTGCTCTCGGAGCAGAACACGCCGTAGATCCAGCCGTCCTCGTGCCTGGTCAGCCGCATGTCGTAGACGTTGGTCTCTTCGGGGCAGGTGTCGGGCAGCTCCACCGGCTTGTCCCAGAAGCGGAAGCCGTCCACGGGGGAATCGCTCTCGGCCACCGCAAAAAAGCTCTTGCGGTCGCTGCCCTCCACGCGGGCGACAAGATAGAACTTGCCGTCCAGCTCGATGGCGCCGGAGTTGAGCACCGCGTTGATGCCCAGCCGCTCCATAAAATGGGGGTTGGTTTTGGGGTCCAGGTCGTACCGCCAGATCAGCGGGGCGTGGTCGCGGGTCAGCACCGGGTATTTCCAGCGGTCATAGATGCCGTTGTAAAAATCGGTCTTTTCGTTTTTGCGGGAAAGCAGCGCCTCCTGGCGGGCTTTCTGGCGCAGGTATTCGGGGTGCAGTTCACACTTGGACATCGGGGTCCCTCCTCATCAGTTCCAGGCACAGGCGGCCGTTGTGGTAGGGGCATTTCCACGGCTCGACGATGGGCTTTTTCGGTTCCGGCCGGGCGCTGTCGTCCAGGCACCAGAACCACTCGCCGCCGGGGCGCCGGTCCACAAGATGGTCGCAGATAAAATGCCAGACATCTGCGGCCGCGGCGGCATATTTTTCGTCGCCGGATTTCTCGTACTCGTTCACAAAGCCCAGCACCGCCTCGGCCTGCACCCACCAGACGCGGGTCAGGTCGTCCACGCCGCGCTCGCACTCGTTGATGACGCTGTGGTCCCGGTAGGCGTTTTGGTAGATGGCCGCGGCCAGGTCGCTGTCGATGGCGGAGATGCGGCCGGTCAGGGCGTGGTCCCCCAGCAGGCTGCAGCCCCAGTCGATCAGCCAGCTGGACTCGATGTCGTGGCCGTAGCTGTACAG
>ERZ1643249.3674-NODE-3674-length-13342-cov-5.170242_pt1 | contig 13342 bp, 11 predicted proteins | sample MGYA00579263_ERZ1643249 | MGnify/ENA primary metagenome ERZ1643249 (study PRJEB29033, sample SAMEA4952264) | chicken gut metagenome | biome: Broiler Chicken; feature: Gastrointestinal Tract; material: Caecum | place: Ireland | collected 2018 | study: Broiler...
TTTTCTATACTTCTATTAATATAATTCATATTATCCCTCCATTTATATAATAACATATTTTTATACATTTTTAAAGTGATATTTTAATTTTGTATAAAATATTTCCTTGCTTGTTTTATGGTATAAGAAAAAGATAGTATATCTTGTAGAAGATTAACTATCTTAATAATGGTTTTATTAAGTAATATTTTATGATTGTGTACTTGCATCTGGTTTTTCCCAAGTAGTTACAAATTGAGATCCATTATAGCAAGCAAACATTGAGCCATCAGCAAATGTATATTTTATTCTATCAGAATTTGAACCAAACATAATAAATTTTGCAGCATCAGCAATATTACCATTACCAGTTTTGCTATAACTTCTTACAAAATAGCTGCCATTAGCATCAGCTTTTAAGCAAACAAGAAATTTGCTTGTTGCTGAATCATAAGCAACAAAAGATTTATCTACAGTTATCTCTGTTGTATCACCCTCAATTAAATTAGTAGGAGCTGTATCACCACTATATAATTCATAATTTGAAGTTGACATACTAAACTCATCTGCTAAGCTATCATCAATATAATATGCAGCATCACCCGTAAAATTGTACATTCCTAAAACACTAGTTGGTCCAGAACTTCCTACTAAAGATTCTGTATAAGCTTGATTGAAACTACGATTTACACTTTGAGCACTATCTTGTAAAGATCCACCTCTTGATTTATTCATGGATGATAATACGCTAGTCATTGCTATACCCATTACAACAGCTAGTATTACTACTACGGCTAGTAGTTCGATTAGGGTGAAACCTTTATTATTTAATCTTTTTCTTTTTATGTTTTTTAATTTCATAATATATATCCTCCTCTATTATCTAAAATAATCATAGCAAAAAAACAATTATTAGTCAATTGTTTTTTTGTTATAATTTTTAATATTTTTGTCAATATGTAAATACGGTTATTTAGATATAGGAGAAGATAATAAATTTCTTATGTCTTTTTCACTTAATTTATTAATTAAGTTTTGATCACGTGTTTCACCTTCTATGATTTTATCACTTAAGGCTTGCTTTTTTTGTTGTAATTCTAATATTTTTTCTTCTATAGTTCCTTTAGTGATTAATTTTATTACTTCTACTGTATTTTTTTGTCCTATACGATGAGCTCTATCTGTTGCTTGATTTTCTACTTGAGGATTCCACCATAAGTCTAGATGTATTACTACATCTGCACCTGTTAGGTTTAGACCTGTTCCTCCTGCTTTTAGCATTATTAAAAATATTTTAGTATCATCATTATTGAATTTTTCTACTAATTCCATTCTTTTTTTAGATTTTACACTACCATCTATTAGGTAATAGCTAATGTCTTCTTTTATTAATCTTTGTTCAATTATATTTAGGGCTGTTTTAAATGAGGAGAATAGTAATATTTTATGATCGTTTGCTATTACTTCTTTTATTACTTTTATTGTTTCTTCTATTTTAGATGATTCTCCTTTATAGTTATCATAGATAATACTTGGGTCAATACATATTTGTCTTAATCTAGTTAATAGTTCTAATATTTTAAATCTAGATTTTTGGAATCCTTCTTGTTTTATTAAATCATCCATTTCTTGTTTAGTTTTTTCGACTAAGGCTGCATATAGTTCTTTTTGGTCTTGATTTAAGTCTATGTAGATATTATTTTCTATTTTATCTGGTAAATCTACTATTACATCTTTTTTCTTTCTTCTTAAAATAAAGGGACTTATTTGCTTGTTTAGTTCTTTTAATTTTTGATTATCTTGTTCATCTTCTATTTCTTTAATGCCATATTTGTCATTAAACTCTTTTATGCTTCCAAAGAAACCTGGCATGATAAAATCAAATATACTCCATAGTTCTGTTAGAGAGTTTTCTAATGGTGTTCCAGTTAGAGCTATTTTTGTTTTGGAGTTGATACTTTTTACAGCTTTTGTTATTCCAGTAGTTGGATTTTTTATGTTTTGAGCTTCATCTATTACCATTAGAGTAAAGTCTAATTTTTTATAATATTCTATATCTTCTCTTAGTAAGCCATAAGATGTAATATAAATATTAGTTTTTATGTTTTCTATATTTTCTCTTCTTTTATTTCTTGTTTCTGTAAAAATGTGATAATTTATTTCTTTGGTGAATTTGTTTATTTCTTTTTCCCAATTATAGCATAGGGATGTAGGTGTTACTATTAATATTTTGCTATCTTCATTATTTTCTAATATTCTTCTTATAAAGCATAATGTTTGAATAGATTTTCCTAATCCCATTTCGTCGGCTAATATGCCGCCAAAGTCACATTTATATATATTATATAGCCATTTTATTCCTGCTTTTTGATAATCTCTTAATATATTTTCGTCATCTCTAAAAGTTATATCTATATCTTTATAAGTTTTAAAGTTAGTTATAAATTTATCAAATAAATTATTGGTTTTAATTATATTATATTTATTTGTTTTTAGGCTATCATAATAGATAGCTCTATATTTGGGGATTTCTCCTTTAGCATTTTCTATTTCTTTATTAGACAGGTTCATGTCATCAGCAAGATTTGCTAGTTCTACTATATTTTCGTCTCTTAAATCTAATATGTTTCCACTTTTTAATTTAAAGTATTTTTTCTTTTGTTTTAGACTATTAAAGATACTAGTTAGTTCTTTACTAGATACTTCTCCTAAGTCAAAATTAAAACTCATAACATTATCTTTTCCTATAGAGAAAGTACTGCTGATATGACTTTCTTTTATGATATTTATATTTTTTAATTTTTCACTAGTAAATACTTCATATTTTAAGGCTAGATTTTCTAATTCTTCGTCTAATAAATTGCCTATTTTGTCATAATCTTCTAGAAGAAATGTTTTTTTTGCTTGAATAAAACCTAAAGATTTCATTTCTTCTATTACTTCTTCTTCATATTCTTTATCTCTCATAATATTATCTTTAGTTTTATCGAAGTAAGAGATAATATTATTTTTATAGTCAAATTTAACGTCTAGGCTTACATTATAATAATTTAGGTCAAAATATAGTTTTACATTAGGCTTTTTTACAATAATTAAATCTTCTATATTATCAGTTACTTCTACTTCGTTCTTTACTACTGGTAAGATAGTATTAGAGAATTTTTTGATATCATCAAACACTAGATTGGTTATATTATTTTCTAGTAATCGTAATACTAATTTGGCATATTGGCTATTTAGATGGATTATTTGATTTCTATAATATAAATATTTAAAGTTAGATGTTATAGGAATAATGCTATTTAAATCTAGATCTATTGATAATATATAGTTATTATCTTGTTTATCTAATATTACGTCGTTATTAAAATCTTTTATAGCTATTATTTTATTGCCATTTATAGTTATTTCTTTATCTTTCTTCATTTTTAATAATTGTTCAAATTTATAATCGCTTAATACAAAGTCACTATTATATCCATCTTGATAAATATCATAAGCAAAATCAATTAATTCACTGTCCTGTTCATTAAAATAATAGTTTTTAGGATTGTATTCAAATTGTTTACCAAATTTAGTTATAACATTATTTGTGTAATAACTTTTAAAGAAATTATTAGCTTTAGTTCTTATTATATATAATTTATCTTCTCCTACTTTTAGGTTTAAATTGGTAGTACTATTGTCTACTTTTAAGTCTATACCTACTTGACATAATTTTTTTATTGTTTTGCTTTTTTGTTCTTTAAATTCATTCATTATTTGTGTGGTTAATTCTTTTGTTATAGAATCTTTATCTTTATTTATTAATTCATCATAATAATTATCTAAGATAGCTGCTACATGTATACAACTATCATGAAACATATAATTATAACAATTACAACTTACACCTTCTATTTTATGATCCTCTATATAAACAGTTTGATCATAATAGAAAGTTTTAAAAAATGTTACTAATCCCTCTTTATAAAGAATAGTTTTTATTTTTTTTATGTATGAATTAGGTATATTTGCGCTTTCTTTTAAATCTTTTTTGCTAACATACTCTAATAATTCTTTTTTCTTAGTTTTTACTGCACTTGTCACTTCTTTTCATCTCCACTTCTTTTAGCGATTACTATTATACCAAAAATAGAAATAAAATAAACATATATTTAATTTTTTTTATAAATATATACATATTTATCTCCGTATTTTTTTGATTTATATAAAGTATAGAGATTATTTTCTAATAATATATTATCATACTTAAATTCTAATACTAATAGACCATTATTATTTAATATATTATATTCAGTGATTGTCGATACTATATTATTTATATTTTCATACTTATATGGGGGATCTATAAATATAATATCAAATTTTATATTATTATTTTTAAATAAATTTAGAGCTTTATTATAATCAGTAAGTATTGCTTTGCCTTTGTTAGTAATATTAAAATTTGTTAGATTTTCATTGATACATTTGATGCAATTTTTATTATTATCTATAAAATAGCAATACTTACAACCGTTACTTATAGCTTCTATTCCTAAATTGCCTGAGCCGGCAAAGAGGTCTAAAACTATACTATCTTTAATATAATTTTGTATACTACCGAATACACTCATTTTTACCCTATCCATAGTAGGTCTTGTTCCTTCTATATTGAAGCCTTTTATATTTCTTCCTTTTAAACTACCACTAATAACTCTCATGTTTCACCTACTTTTATATCTTATAGCAATTTTTGTTGTTAGTTATTTTGTTTAATCTACTATTAATATCCATTACTATATACATTAATTTATTATAATTATCCATATAGTTTTTATAATCATTATATTTATATAATTTTTTTCTTATACCTGATATGATATAATCATTAGTTTCTTTATTTCCTTTATTTATTAGTTCTTGTATTTCTTGGTTATTTATTATTTTTTCTTTATAGATAGTTATATTTTTTATAATATCACTTTTTTCTAGTTCGTCAATTAATAAATAAGTTTTTTCCATTACTTTGTTCATAGTAACCTCATTTCTATCTACTACTTATATTGCAACTACTAATTAAAAGTGTAACTTAAAAATTAATATATGTCAAATTTATAATAATAAAAATCAAGGTTTAGAGTTTTTATATTACCTTGATTTTTTATTATATTTATGATTTCATAGTTTTAGTTTGAATTTTCTTAACGCAGATACTAATAGCGCCTAAACTTATGATAGCTAATATAATACTTGTTAAAATGTTATCAGAAGTTTTTGGATTTTCTACACTATTATTTACAGGCGTTGTTGGAGTTTCTTCTGGAGTTGTTTGGTCTGTTGGATTTGTTGTATCTGTATTTTCCACATACTTTTCTCCTTGAACAGTAGTTGTATCTTTTATTTCATTACTTGTATATTTTATTTCATTATTACTATTTGTAATAACAACTTTAGTACCATTTGCTAAGATTTTATCAGTAGTTGTATCAGAATTATCTATAGTAAATCCTTTAGTTGCATCGTTATCATCATCAGCAAAATAAATAACACCGTCTTTATTTGTAGATGAAATAGTTCCATTCATAAATAATTGTGGTTCATTATCAGAATTTTCTATATTTATTGATTTAGATATTTCAATTCCTTTATTACTATTTTCACCGTTAGTTCCTAGTGATAAATTAATTATTTCTACTGTTCCAGCATTTACTAGGATTCCTGCATAACGACAGTTATCTATTGTTACATTATCTAAACTAACATAACCTCCGTTATAAGCTTGAACACCATATTTTTGAGCATCTACTATTTTAATGTTTTTTAGATAAATTTTAGAATTTTCAGCAGCTGCTATCATAGTATGATTAGTTTTATCTAAAGGGGTTGTATCACGATATCCTGTAATAGTTACTCCACTACCTCCATCAATAGTTATTTCTTTGTCAAGAACTTCAATTATTTCAGAGTTATTATTAATTTTTAAATCTTCTGTTACAGAAATAACATCTTTGTCATTAGCAGCGGTTACTGCATCTTTTAGTGATGTATAATCACATCCATTACTACATACTGTAATCGTATCTGCATTTACTCCAATAGGAACACAAACTAAAGCTAATAAAATCCCTAAAACATAATTAATTTTCTTTTTCATTTCTATCCTCCTCTATTATAGATAATAACAAATAATTAACAAAAAGTAAACAATATTCTATAAAAAAATTTTTTTGATTGTTATCATTAACTAAAAATAGACTTCTTTTAAAAGCCTATTTTTAAAATTTTACTTTAGAACATCAAGGAAACTTTGAATCATATTTATATTTTCTATAGTCCTATTTATTTTATCACCTGGTGTCAATTTATATTTTACTTTCATATCTTCTACAAATGGTTTGAAACTTAATTCATTTCTATTTAGTTCTTTATACCAATAAGAATTTTCTCTTAAGAATTTTTTTAAGTTAATATCATTATTTATCTTATGTTGTAAGTCATAAGTCATTAATCATCAAACCTTCTATATAATGGACGAGGATTATATCCATTTGTAGGAGTATTTTTGTTTGTAAATAAGTCTCCGAAAAGGGCTAGAGTTTTTTGAAGAGAAGTTATTCCTTCTTGAACTTTATCTACATCTACATTTTTGGCCATTTTTATTAATTCATCTATATGATTAGTAAATGATGTATTATTGCTACTTGTATTTTTACTAGAATCTCTAGTACTTTCTTCTTTAGAACTATTATCTTCTAGATAAGTATTCCAATATTCTTCATTGTCTCCATATATATCATACATCTCATATAAATCTTGCCAACTTTTTTTGCCATCTCTTATGTAAGTTATTAAGAAAGGATTAGCTTTTACAAATAATTTGAATTCATCTATTTTACTATTTACCATTATTATCACCTTCTATATAATTATATGAGAAATATAAAAAAAGAGCATAAAAATATTATTTTAATTCCATTTTTATTGTTCCTTTTTTATTTTCAGATGTTATCTTGGCATAACTACCATTAATTATTGTTATTTTTGGAGAAGTATGACCAAAACAAGCTGAGGTTATTATTGGTACGTTTAGGTCTTTTAATGATTCTTTTAAAGCTTCTTCATAATTTATGTTATAATAGCTTTTTTCTAGTATTGGTCTACCAAATATAAAACCTTTTATATATTTAAACCACCCTGCTTCTTTTAGTTGCCATAAACCTCTTATTAATTGTTCACTTGTTAGTTCACATGACTCTAGAAACCAAATAATACCATCATCTTTATACTTTTCTATAAATGTTTTTACATAATCATATTTAGTTCCTACTAGATTTAAGAGTACGTCTAGGCAACCTCCTATTAGTCTTCCTTCAAGTTTAGTAGTTTTTTCATTAGTTAGATTATTCCATGATACTTCTTTATCTAGTGTATAACTTTCTAGGCCTGTTTTATATTCAGAATAGCTAGATTGATATTTAGTAAAATTAGATTGTTCTATTATATTGCCTTGTAATATTTTTAAGTAGTTATTGATGCTTTCATGCCATGGTTCCATTCCGAAGCAACTAATGTTGTCGCTATAAAGACTGGCAATATCTAATTTAGTTGTTAAGATAAAACCAATGGCTGTATTATCAGAAAAGCCACAAAACCATTTAGGGTTATTTTTTAGAATATTAAAATCTATATATGGTAATATTTCTACTAAAAAATCTCCTCCACCTGCACTTATTATTACTTTAACATTATTATCTTGAAATAAATCTTCTAAGTATTTTGCTCTTAATTTAGCATTAGCACTCCTACCTTTAATACTTTTTCTTACATTAGGAGTCTCAACTATTTCATAGCCTAGATTTTTTAATTTTTTATAAGCATTATCTAGTCTTATTAGATCTAATTTATCTGTTTTCCCATCTGATGGGGAGGTTACTCCTATAGTTTTTCCTTTGGTTATAAACTCTGGGTATAACATAATTAACACTACTTTCTATTATTTGATTCTTTCTACTTTTAAAGTGAAAGGCAACTTGTTTAAATCTGTAATAAATTTATTTAATTTATCTAGATTTTCTACTAATACTGTTATGCTATATATTTTATATTCGCTTTTATTTATAGTAGATATACTATCTATGCCAATACTGTTATAACTAGCTTTAGCTATAATGTCTAATAAATTATCACTTGTATTAGTATGGACTATTATATCAGTAAAGTATTTCTTTGAGGTTTTGTTATTCCATTTTACTTTGACTAATCTTTCACTTAAGTCTGATATATTGGCACAAGTTATTCTGTGAATTGTTATTCCAGATCCTTTAGTAATATATCCTATTATTTTGTCGCCTGGTATTGGTTTGCAACAACCACTTAAGTTTACTTTTATATCTCCCATTCCTTCTACTAAGATATCATTTTTATTATTAGTATTAGCTTTTATATTGCCTATTTTTGGTGGTATTTCTTTTTTGTCAGTATTTTTAGTTATTAGTTTTACTATGTATGCTGCTGTATATTTGTTGTTGCCAATATTTGTATAAAGTTCATTGATGTTTTTTAGTTTAAGTTCATTAAGTACACGCTCTATATTTTTACTATTTAAGGTTGTATTTATTGGTAATTCTTGGTGTCTAAGTTCTGATTCTAATAATTCTTGGCCTTTTATTAGGTTATCATCTTTTTCTAGTTTATTATAAAATGATTTTATTTTATTTTTTGCTTGGGATGTTACAACAAAATTAAGCCAATCTTTATTAGGGCCTCTGCTAGTTTTACTAGTATTGATTTTTATGATATCTCCTGTTTTTAAATGATAATCTAGGGGAACAATACTATCGTTTACTATAGCACCAACTACTGAATTTCCTACTTCTGTATGTACTTTATAAGCAAAGTCTATTGGCGTTGAACCTGCTGGTAATTCTAATACATCTCCTTTAGGAGTATAGACATATATTGAGTCTGTTGTTAATACATCTTGTTTTATACTATTTATAAATTCTTCTGGACTGTCTGAATCTTCATTTAATTCCATTATACTTCTAAATATTTGTAATTTATGTTCCATAGAATCTTTTACTGTTTTTACGCTTCCACCTTTAGCTTTGTATGTCCAATGAGAGGCAATTCCATACTCGGCAATTTTATGCATTTCATGGGTTCTTATTTGAATTTCAAATAGTTTTCCTTCTACGCCAAAGACTGTTGTATGTAGAGATTGATATAGGTTAGTTTTAGGCATAGCTATATAATCTTTGAATCTATTTGGTACTGGTTTGTATTTTGAGTGAATAAGTCCTAATACTAGGTAACATTCTGATTCTGTATCTACTATTACTCTAAGGGCTAATATATCATATATATCATTAAACTTTTTACCTTTCTGCATTTTTTTATAAATACTATAAACGCTTTTGCTTCGCCCAAATATTTCATGATTAATATTATGTTCTGTTAAAAGAGTTGATACATCATTAAGCATTTTTTCTACATCTTTATCCATTTCTGTTTTTTTGGCATTTAGTTTTTCAAGTATATCAAAATAGGCATCTGGTTTTAGATATCTTAGGGATAAATCTTCTAATTCACTTTTTATTTTATTTATACCTAATCTGTCGGCAACTGGTGTTAATATTTCAAGTGTTTCTCTTGCTTTCTTCTTTTGTCTTTCTTCTGGCATTACATATAATGTTCGCATGTTATGTATTCTATCTGCTAATTTTATAATAATAACTCTAACATCTTCTGATAGTCCTACTAGTATTTTTCTTTGATTGGCTGCCATTTGTTCGCCAGCATTAGAAAAATGTAGTCTATTTATTTTTGTTACTCCATCAACTAATAAACTTACTTCACTGCCAAATAATTTTGCTATTTCTTCTTTGGTACTATCTGTATCTTCTATAGTATCATGTAGTAAAGCTGCAGCCATACAATCTGCATCTGCATTAATGTCTGTTAGAATCATTGCTACATTTAATGGGTGTGTGATATAATCATCCCCACTTATTCTTTTAACTCCAAAGTGTTTTTTGTAAGCATAGTCATAGGCTCTATTAATTAGATCTATATCTTCTTCATTATTATTATATAATTTGAATTTGCTTATTAAATCATTAATAGTTATATCTCTATTTAGATCATTCATTATATCACTTCCAATTCATATATAAAATATTAATGCTTTTAATCTTTATTGTCAAGTTATAATATTTATATATAAGTAAAAGAAGTTAACAGTTAACTCCTTTTACTTTTACTTCATCTATTTCATCATCATCTTTTTTGCGTTCTTTTTTAGGTTTTTTTAGTCTTCTCATTTCTAGTATTAGCCATAATTGATTAGATATATATATTGATGAGTATACACCTGCTATGAATCCTACTAATAAGGCTATATTGAAGTTTACTATTTCTTTTGCTCCAAATATCATTAGACATATTACAGGTAATAAAGTTGTTATTGTAGTTAGAATACTTCTGAAAAATGTTATTCTAACACTGTCATTTACTAAATCAATTAAATCATTATCACTAAATACTGCTAGATTTGACATAGATTTTTTACTTGTTTTATTCTTTTTGTTCTCTTTCTTTTGTTTCTTGGCTTCTTCTTCTTTTTTAGCTAATCGTTTTTTATAATTTTCTCTTATCATGTCAAATGTTACTATTGTGTCGTTTATAGAATACCCTATTATTGTTAATATGGCTGCTATAAACATAGTATCTATTTCTAATCTAAAGATACAAAAGAAGAAGATTATTATTGCTACGTCATGTACTAAGGCTGTTACAGCTGCTACAGCATAATTAAATTTAAATCTTAAACTTACATATATTAATATTCCTATAGAAGCTAAGATTACTGAGTATATAGCATTTTTTGTTAATTCTTGTTTTACTATTTTACTTACTGTATAAATATCTGTGTTTGTATTATATTCTTCTTCTATAGTATTGGTAAGTTTTTCTATTTCATTTTTATCTAAGACGTTGCTTATTATTATAGTAATATTGTCTTTAGTGTTTTCTTCTTTTTTGATAGTATAACCTAAATCTGTTATTTCTTCTTTTAGGCTTTTTAATTTTACATTGTCATTTTTGGTAACTGTAATGCTAGTTCCTCCTGAGAAATCAACACCTAAATTTGCTCCTCTTGTTATGGTTAGTCCTAGTCCAAGGATTATAATTACTATAGTAAATGTTAAGAATATTTTTCTATTTCTTACAAATTCTAGTTTTTTGAAAGGTATTTCTATTTCTTCAGCTTTTTTAATTTGTTTTTTCTTTACTCCTATAAATAGATTTAGTTTATTATCAAAGAAGCCACTTTTTACGAATAATCTTAAGGTATATTTGATGAAAAATACCATTATTATTACAGTTACTATAATACTTATTATTTGCATTGTTGCAAAACCTTTAACTGAACTTTGTCCTAGTATGAATATTATGATTGAAGCTATTAGAGTAGTTATGTTAGCATCTATTATACTAGTTAGTGATGATTTGTTACCTATTTCAAATGATTCTTCTAGGCTTTTTCCTATTTTTAGTTGTTCTTTTATTCTTTCAAAACTTATAATATTAGCATCAACGGCCATACCTATTCCTAGAAGAATTGCAGCTATTCCTGGAAGTGTTAAGACTCCATTTAATAAATAAAAGATTAAGAATGTAAACATTGTATACATTATAACGCCCATACTAGCTATAAATCCAGCAAAACGATAAATTGCTATCATAAGTAATATTACTATAGTTATTCCTATCATTCCAGCTAACATGGTTTTGTCTAGACTATTAGCTCCAAATGATGCTTCTACAGTACGTGATGATATTTCGGTTAATTTTGTTGGTAGAGCACCTGAATTTATTAATTCTACTAAGTTAGTAGCTTCCTCTTCCGTAAAATTTCCTGTTATTATTACATCACTTGAGAATCCTTGACTAACAGTAGCAGCGCTTAAGCAGTGGGAATTATTTAAGGTTCCACATTTATCTTTTTCTTTTGAATAGCTATCAGTTTCTTCATCATAATCTAACCAGATTACTATTACATTGTTTTCTTTTTTTGATATTCTATTTGTTACATCATAAAATGTATCAGTATCTTTTATTGATAAACTTACGGCTGGTTTACCTGACTGATCTCTAGTTACTTTGGCATTTCCACCTAATACTTCACTTGTCATAAGTAAATGATCAGTTGAGTCTCTAAATGTAAGGGACGCTGTTGATGATAATACTTCTCTCGCTTCTTCTTTGTTAGTGATTCCAGCTAATCTTACTCTTATTTTATCGTCACCTTCTATAGATATCTCTGGTTCACTTACTCCTAATATATCTATTCTTTTTACTAATGCTTGATAAGTATTATATACCATATCACTATCTAATTTAGTATCTTTTTTTATTGGCGATACTTGATATAATACTTCGAAACCTCCTTGCAGGTCTAATCCATAATTAGTGTTATCTAAAATAGGTTTAAATGCTAAAATACAGCCTGTTATTATGGAAATACATATTAATAGACCACATGATAGTTTAGTAATTTTATTTTTAAATTTGAAATAAGATAAAAAACTTATTAATAAGATTGCTATTAAAATTATATAAATTATTCTTAAATCCATCATTATTACCTTCTAACTATAATTTTTTTTCGTTTTTCTTAAATAAATATCTATATCTTTATTATCTGTATGAATTATATCATTAACCATTTCTGCTAGTGTTAAATTAACACTTTTACTCCATTTTGTTATTTTTAAATAGTTCCATATATCTAATTTTGTAATATTATTATAATTATTGTTTTTTAATAGTGTTAATTTTACATTAAGAGCTGGTATTAAATTTTGATATAATTCTTTTTGACTTTTATACTCATGCATATTTATCACCACGAATTTATTATACAACATAATTAGATATTTTTAAAGCAAAAATGCTTGAAATGTCTTAAAAAATATGATAGAATTAGTTTTGTTGATGGCCAATTGGTGAAGTGGTTAACACATAACCCTCTCAAGGTTACATTCATGGGTTCAAATCCCATATTGGTCACCATTTGATAATTACTTGAACTAAATAGTTTAAGTGTAATAGAGCTAACTAAGTAGTAGTTAGTTTTTTTATTTTTAGATAGATAAAAGGGGCTGTTGGGAAATTAGATGATTAATTTCTTAACAGTTTCTTTTTAGTTTTGAATATCTAAATGTTCTTATAAGCCAAGCATTTTAGCCAAATTAATTATTTTTAAATTTGATTATTATGTATTGATTAATACAATTAAAAACGTGAGTTTATAAATTCTTTCATCATATCTAGTGTAGGAATGTTAATTTTTGAGTAAAATATTAACATTTTA
>ERZ1643249.3677-NODE-3677-length-13338-cov-12.285628_pt1 | contig 13338 bp, 12 predicted proteins | sample MGYA00579263_ERZ1643249 | MGnify/ENA primary metagenome ERZ1643249 (study PRJEB29033, sample SAMEA4952264) | chicken gut metagenome | biome: Broiler Chicken; feature: Gastrointestinal Tract; material: Caecum | place: Ireland | collected 2018 | study: Broiler...
CACATACATCTATACTTTCTAAGACATGCATACAGTCATCATAATTACAACTATAATTTAAAAATTCAGGATAATATTTTCTTAAATCTCTGTATTCTATATCATATAATTCATAACTAGAAAATCCAGGAGTATCTAAAATGTATGTATCTTTATCTATTGTATATAATTTAACAGATTTTGTAGTATGTTTTCCTCTTTTTGTCTTTTTTCCTATTTCTCCTATTTCAACAAAATATATATTATTTATTATATTTTTAGTAATAGATGATTTTCCAACGCCACTACTTCCCGAAAAAGCAGAGGTTTTACCATTTAATAGTTTCTTTAGATCATTTATTCCATTGCCATTTTTAGCACTAACGTAAACAATATCTACACCAATTTTTGAATAAATATTATTTATATATTCTATATCATTTTTTACTGTTTTATCTTCATCTATAAGATCTATTTTATTTACACAAATTATTGGCTTTATATTTTTAGATATACATAATACTAATTGCTTATCTAAAAGCGTATAATCTGGCAACGGTGCTCCAACAGATACAACTATAATCATTTGATCAATATTACTTACAGGTGGTCTTATAAGAGAATTTTTCCTATTCATTATATCTTTTATCATATAATCTTGTCCGATTTTTTCTACTTTTACAATATCACCAACTAATATATTTTTACTTTTTTTTAAATTACCTCTAAGTTTTGATTGAATGATTTCATTTTTATGCTCAATACTTAAATAATATATATCTAAATCTATCTTTATTACTTTTGCAATTATATCTTCCATATATTCTCCTTAATATACATATATATTACTATAAAAATTAAAACTTTTCAAGAAAAAAAGGGAGCACTTTATGCCCCTAATTCTAAAAATTTTCTTCTCCACTTTTAATTAAATTTCCATCTACTGATACTTCATATCTTACGTTCTCATATCCATTTATTGTAAATGTCAATTGATTATTAGTTTCATCATAGTTAAATGTTGTTGTATTTAATGCTCCACCATCTATACTTACTCTTACTTCAATATCTTCACTTTTTGTTCCAGATGGAATTCCAGTTACTGTAATTGTCTTATTAATTTCTCTTCTATTTACAGTAATAGTTATTAAATCTCCTTCCTTTAATAATGAATTTGTAGGATATGATTGTGCAAGAACTGTACCGTTTAGCTTTTTATTATCCACATCATATTGAACTTCAACATTTAAATTTAGGCCCTCAAGTATTGATCTCGCTTCTTCTTCAGTTTTTCCTACTACATTTTGGACAACTACTTGCGCTTTTCCATCTCCCGAGCTTACTTGTACTTTTATAACACTTCCATATGGTCTTTCTACATCTTTATATTCTTGAGATATCACTATTCCAGAAGCTACAGTATCTGATGTTACATTTTCTTGTTCTACTACAAATCCTAATGTATTTTCCAATTCGTATTTTGCCACCTTTATATCTTTTCCCTCTATATTTGTTACCTTTACCATTCTAGTTCCTTTACTTACATCAGCATATATAACTTTTTCTTTAGTCATTGTTCCAGCTTGTGGATCTTGAGTTATTATCTGTCCTTCTTCATAATCTGTATTATAGTCCGAGCTTCTTTGTTTAAGCTCTAGTCCTCTTTCTTGACATTCTTTTTGTGCTTCTTCAAAATCTTTACCCACTATATTTGGAATTTCTATCTCTTGATCTTTCCCATTATTTATTATTTTATTTATTGCAAATCCAGAAAATCCTCCAACTACTAATATCAAAATAATAAAGATAGCAATTATTGTCATTTTTTTATTTTTTGCTTTTTTTAATTCTTCTTCACTTAATTGATTTTTATTTTCTTCTGTATTAGACTTTTTCTCATCTTTTATTGGTGTATAAGCAGTTCTATTAGAGCTTTGCCTTGTTCTAACATTAGGTACTAAGTTTTCTTCATCAGCATCATTTAATGTTGGAATAACTTGAGTATCTCCAGCTTCAATAGAACTTTGAGGTCTAGCAACAAGACTAGATGTTGGTTTTGCAAGAGCAATAGAAATATCTGTTAACATCTCTGTTGCTGTTTGGTATCTATTAACAGTTGATTTTTCCATTGCTTTCATTATTATTTGATTTAAAGCTTGACTTACATTTGGATTTATTTTCTTAGGCTCTATAGGAATTTCCTGTATATGTTTTAGTGCCACAGATACAGGAGAGTCAGCATCAAATGGAAGCTTTCCTGTTGCCATCTCATACATCACTACTCCTAAAGAATATAAATCTGACTTTGCATCAGTATATCCACCTTTTGCATGTTCTGGTGAAAAATAATGTACAGATCCCATTGTCTTACCAAAACTTGTTATTGTAGCTGTACTAGTATTTGCAACTTTTGCTATACCAAAATCTGTAACTTTTGCTACTAAATTTTGATTTAACATTATATTTTGTGGTTTTATATCTCTATGGACAATATGAGCTTTATGTGCAGCTTCTAATGCTGATGCAATTTGAACTGCAATTTTTAATGTAAGTTCACTAGATAAAGGTCCTTTTGCTTGAATATAGTCCTTTAACGTCTTACTTTCTAAAAGTTCCATAACAATATAACTTATGCCTTTATCTTCACCAACATCAAATACTGAAACAATATTTGGATGTATTAATGAAGCTGCGCTTTGTGCTTCAGTTCTAAATCTTTTTACAAATACCTCGTCTTTGGAAAACTCATCTTTTAAAACCTTTATAGCAACATATCTATTTAAAAAATTATCTCTTGCCTTATAGACATATGCCATTCCGCCTTCACCAATTTTTTCAATAACTTCATATCTTCCGGCAAGTATTTTACCTATTAATTCCATAAATGTCTCCCCTTTATATTTCTACAACAACCGCTGTTATATTATCCATACCACCATTTATATTAGCAAAATCTACTAATTTATCTGATAATATAACAAAATTATTATCCCTTATAGTTTGCAAAATATCTTCATTTGATAACATATTTGTTAATCCATCTGAACATAAAAGAATATATCCTTTATCAACACCAAGAATTTTAACTTGTGCATCTATTTTTCCGAAAATACCAAGTGCTTTTGTTAACATATGTTTTTGAGGATGTGTTGCCACTTCACTTTTTTTAATTAAGTTTTTCTTTAATAGCTCATTTACATATGTATCATCAACTGTTATTTGCTCTATAGTATCTTTATTTTCATTTATATAATACATTCTACTATCTCCTACAGATTCATAGTACAATTTATTCTTAAGCTTAGTAACAAGAACTATAGTTGTTCCCATTCCATTATATTTTTTATTTGATTTTTGTAAGTTATATATTTTTTCATTTGCAATTATAACTAGTTGTTCTAAAAATTTTTTTATATTTTCTTCATCTGATTTTTTTAAGGTTTCTATGTTTTGTTCAAAATTATCTCTTATAGTGTTTATTGCAACTTTACTTGCAACCTCACCACTAGAATAACCACCAAGTCCATCAGCTACTATAAATAATGCTACATCTTCATCATATATCTTTGCTAAAAAATTATCTTCGTTCTGTTCTCTTTTTAGCCCTATATCTGTTCTAGCTGTATATCTCATCATTTCACCTCTTATTTTTTATTATAACAAAGAAATCAAACTTTTTTCAATAGTTTTTACTCATTCATCCTTTTTTACATATTTTTTATTTTCTAAATTAATTTTTTTATCTATATATTTATTTCTAAGTTGGCCACATGCAGCATCAATATCTGATCCAAGTTCTCTTCTTACTGTTGTTACAACACCGCATGAATTTAAAGTGTTCATAAAATCTTCTATTCTCTTTTCTGGAGCCTTTTTATATATGCCGTTTTTTATCTCATTTACAGGTATTAAATTTACATGAGCAATCATTCCTCTCAATAATTTAGCAAGAGCTATTGCATCTTCTTTTGAGTCATTTTGTCTATAAATTAAGGCATATTCAAATGATATTCTTCTTCCTGTTAATTTAATATATTCTTTACATGCATCTAATATTTCTTTTATACTATATTTATTTGCAATAGGCATTGTTTCTCTTCTTTTTTCATCAGTGGTTGCATGTAACGAAATAGAAAGTGTACATTGTATATTCTCTTGTGCAAGCCTATAAATATTAGGTACTATTCCACATGTTGATACACTTATATGACGTGCTCCAATATTTAGTCCTAATGGATAATTTATTTGCCTTATAGATTTTACAACATTATCATAATTATCTAAAGGTTCACCTATTCCCATATATACTATATTAGATATCTTTTCACCTGTATATCTTTCAACTGTAAGTAATTGTCCTTCAATTTCTGATGCTTTAAGTTGCCTTACAAATCCTTCTTTAGTTGAAGCACAAAACTTACATCCCATCTTACATCCAACTTCAGACGATACACAAATGGTATTTCCGTGATGATATTTCATTAAAACAGATTCTATCGCATTATTATCTGGTAATTCTATTAGAAATTTCATTGTACCATCCTTTTTTGATTTTTGACATTCAATTACCTTAAGATCTAATATATATGCTTTTTCTTTTAATTTTTCTCTTAACACTTTTGATATATCACTCATATCATCAAAAGACAATACTCTTTCTCTATGAATCCATTTAAAGATTTGCTTTGCATGAAATTTCTTTTCTCCAAGCTCCTCTATAAAATCCTCAAGTTCTTCAAAATCTAATTCATTTATATTTATTTTTTCCATTTCTTCTCCCTTTTATTAACATATATATAATACTACAAATTCTTTAAGATTTCAAGAAAAAGACACACTTTTAAAGTGCATCCTCATTTACTCCATTTTCAACTTTTATATAACTTTTTCCAACTTTTTTATATACTCTTTTTTCATTTTTTTGCATTTTATATTCAATTTGTTCTTTTAAATTGTATCCCAAAATTTCAGAAAGTCCAAGCAAATATATAGCAATATCTGCAAGTTCTTCGCCCAAATCTTCTTTATTCTTTAAATATGCATCATATGCTTCTGCTACTTCTCCATATAAATAGCAAAATTCTTTAGGTACATCTGTTACATTAAATCCCTTATTTAATTTATTTTGATAAACTCTTTTTTGCATTTGATCTAAATCCATACTTTTTCCTCCAACTATATAAATTTATCTAACATATTTAATCTATTCCCTGCCATAAAAGCTTTTACATCCATTCTTTTAGAATTTTCAGGTTGAATTGTCTTTATACTTATATATCCATCTTTACATCTTATATACAACTCATTCTTAGACATGAGTAAAATATCTCCGGGATGAATTTCACTATTTATATTACTATCTTGTACATATTCAACGTCATATACTTTAAACTTACGTCCATCATCTAATTGCATATATGTTCCAGGAAATGGAGAAAGACCTCTTACAAAATTGAATATATCTCTTGCATTTTTATTAAAATCTATCTTTGTCATCTCTTTTGTTATCATAGGAGCATAAGTTCCTTCTTGTGGCTGTTTTTCTCTTTTTATTGTTCCATCAACTATTTTATCTAACGTTTTAACTAACAAATTACCACCGATCACCATTAATTTATCATGTAAATCTTCTAAATTATAATCATCTTTTATTTCTAATTCTTCTTTAAGGAGCATATCTCCAGTATCCATTCCAACATCCATAAACATAGTTGTAATACCAGTTTTTTCTTCTCCATTTATTAGTGCCCACTGCATAGGAGCTGCTCCTCTATATTTAGGAAGTAAAGATCCATGTACATTTACGCATCCATATTTTGGAATATCTAATATTTCTTTTGGAAGTATTTTACCATATGCCACAACTGCTATAAAATCTGGTTTTAGCTCTTTTAATTTTTCTATTATTTCTTCATTATTTCTTAATTTTTTAGGTTGATATATTGGTATATTTTTTTCTAGTGCATATTCTTTTACAGCAGAATATTTTATTTTCATGCCTCTTCCTGATGGTTTATCTGGATTAGTAAAACAAGCAACTATATTATATCCTGCCTCATATAATATCTTTAATGACTCTCTTGCAAATTCAGGAGTCCCCATAAATACCACTCTTATGTCTTTTCTCAAAGAAATCACTTCACCTTTCTTATAACAAAAGATTAAGATTCAACTCTTAATCTTATATATGTATATTTACACTATTAAATTTTAGCTTATTATCTTCAATATTAAAAACAGTCTCGACAACACCAGCAGTTTTATTTACTGTAACAGTCTCATCTAAGCTATATAATATATATTGATATCCTATAAATTCTAATATTCCATCATTATTTATATCCTTTAATATAAAATTAGAAAATTTATCTCTTAAATACGTTTCCCTAAAATTAGAGATATCTATTTCATTTTCCATTAAATTTAATTGCACTGTATCAGTGTATTCATTTAAATAGTTCTTTGAAAAATTATCTATATTAACATTTAGTACGCCTTCATTTTCATTATTTTGACTAGTATAAATTGTATATCCTAAAAATTCATTTTCTGTTGTATTTTTAACTATATCAATTAAATTACTAGACTCATCCATTATACTTAGTAAAACATTTCCACTAAGATCAGATACTAAAAAATACATTTGTCTTTCATCTTCACATATATTTAAGTCTACATCTGCCTTAAAATTTTTTTGTGTATCATATTGCTTTACTTCATTACTTTTATTATCAATTATTACTAAACTAACATTTTCATATAATTCTACTATTGAATTTAAAGAATTACTATCACTTCTTACTTCTTTACCAATAATAAAGACATAATCATCTATTTTATCATTATTTACATCTTTTTTTTCTATATCTATAATTTTATTATCTTTTAAATCATATTTTTTTGATACTTCATTAATATACATTCTTTTAAGTCCTTCATCTGAAGATTCATACTTAAAAAACAAATATACGCCTATACCAATAAATGAAAATAATAATACTAATATAATTGCTTTTTTCAATCTTCTAATAGAAAATGTAAATCCTAAATTTTTAATAAAATCTGAAATTATCTTCATACTTTTCACCTTTAGTGCTTATTTTGTTCATCATATCTATCTAAAAATACAATTCCATCTAAATGATCTATTTCATGTTGAAGTACTACAGCTTCTATATCTTTTGCATTTATTTTTTTCCTCTTACCATCTATATCAGTGTACTCAACAGTAACTTTTTCATGTCTTACAACATTTTTATATAGATCTGGAAAAGATAAACATCCCTCTTCTACTTCTATCATAGCTTTAGATCTAGATGTTATTTTTGGGTTAATTAATATATGTCCTTCTTTTTTGGCGTCTTCTTCAATATACCTTATATCATATACTATCATTCTTTTTAACATACCAACTTGGCACGCTGCAAGTCCTATACCATCATTTTTATACATTGTATCAAGCATGTCTTGTCCTAATTGTTTTATTTTATCATCTATTACTTCTATTTCTTTAGATTTTTTCTTTAATATATCATCCCCATCTTTTCTAATCTCTCTAATTGCCATTTAAAATTTACCTCCATTACAATTCTATATCAACATTTGACTTTTTTTGAACATTTTCCAGATTTTCTGCACTACTTTGCATGTTACCATCATCTGATTCATTATTATTTTCAACATTGTTCGCACTATTACCCATTTTCAACTCTTGCCATTCTTCTTTAGAAATCAATACTTGTCTTGGCTTACTGCCGTCATATCCAGATATTAGTCCTCTTGCTTCCATCTGGTCAACAATTCTTCCAGCTCTGGAATATCCTATTTTAAATTTTCTTTGTAACATTGATGCGGACGCTTGCCCCATATCCATTACAAGATCAATTGCATCATTTAATAACTCATCTGCATCATCTTGTTCATCGTCATCAGCTTTTGTACCTTTTCCATTTGCCTTTTCAATACTTTCTATAATATCATTGTTATATTTTACATCAGTATTGGATTTTATTTCATCTACTATACTTTCTATTTCTTTTTCAGATATAAACGTACCCTGCATTCTTAAAGGCTTAGTCTCTCCAACAGGATAATATAGCATATCACCTTTTCCAAGTAGTTTTTCTGCTCCTGCCATATCTAAAATTGTTCTAGAGTCTACTTGTGAAGATACTGTAAATGCTATACGAGATGGTATATTTGCTTTAATTATACCAGTAATTACATCAACAGATGGTCTTTGAGTTGCAATAACTAAATGCATACCTGCAGCTCTTGCCATTTGAGCAAGTCTACATATTGCATCTTCAACATCATTTGGAGCAACCATCATTAAATCTGCAAGTTCATCTATTATTATTACAATTTGTGGTAATTTTACTCCTTCTGATTCTTTTTCCATTACAAAATTATATCCTTTTATATCTTTTACTCCTTTTGATGCAAACAAATTATATCTATTTACCATTTCTTGTACTGCCCAATTTAATGCACCAGCAGCTTTTTTAGGATCTGTTACTACTGGTATTAATAGATGTGGTATTCCATTATATCCAGATAGTTCAACCATTTTTGGATCAACTAAAATCATCTTTACCTCACTAGGTTTTGCTTTATATAATATAGATACAATTATTGAATTAATGCATACACTCTTACCTGATCCTGTAGCACCGGCAATAAGAACATGTGGCATTTTTGCTATGTCTCCCACACACACTTCTCCTGCAGCATCTTTTCCTAAAGCAAAAGCAAGCTTTGATTTATGATTTTTAAATGTATCTGATTCTATTACTTCTCTTAACATAACAGATTCACATATTGCATTAGGTACCTCGATTCCAACTGCAGCTTTTCCAGGAATAGGAGCTTCAATTCTTATAGACTTAGCTGCCAAATTTAAAGCTATATCATCAGATAAATTCACTATTTTACTTACCTTAACACCTGTACTTGGAGTAAGTTCATATCTAGTTACAGTAGGACCTTTTGTAATATTTGTTACTTTTGCATCAACTCCAAAACTTGCTAAAGTTTTTTGAAGCTTTACAGCAACACCATGTATTGCTTTTCTATCAAAAACCTCACCTTGCTTTGGAACTGCAAGTAAATCTATTGATGGAAAAACATAATTGTCATCTTCAACATGAGCAGTATGATCTAAAGTTAAAACTTCTTTTACAGACTTATCTTCCTTTTCTTCTTTTTGAAGCTTAAAGAATTCATCCCTTTTTTGTTTACCTTTTATTTCGGCTTCACTTGGCTTTCCTCCAAGCTTGTTAAAGTCAAATTCAACTTGTTCTGTTTTGTCTAACATTAAGTTATCTTCTACATTACTACTTCCCTTTTCTTTTAATTTTTCTTGCTCTTTTTCTATTCTTGCTCTTTCACGTCTTGAAAGTTTAGGAACTTTATTTCCAAGATTATCTGTATATTCATATTGCTTTACTTCATCATCTCTAAATAAAGTATCTATTACTTGATTTACATGATCAATTATATAATTTATACCATATGATACAGCACCAAAGAATTGTTTAAACGATATATTATATAAAAATAATGCAAGTATAAATGTAAATATAGGTAATAATATTCTTGTAGGTACTATTCCAATAATTCCAGCTAATGCTCCACCTATAATTGTGCCAATAGCACCACCATAATCTTGTCCTGCAATACCTGCATTTATACTATCTACTATAGTCTTTATTGTATTAGAATATATTGAAATTTCACTATTTGTAAATACGGTAAACAAAGCAGCAATAAGAACAATAATTACAATTCCCTTCCTTAACTCAGATAATGGCTTAACTTTTTTTTCTGACATTATACAGTATGTTCCTATTATCATCAAGAGAATTGGAAAAGAATAAGCTGAATTTCCTAATGCTCCTAAAAATATTACTTTACAAACCTGTGCAAAACTACCAACATTTTTAAAACCTATAAAAACTGCTAAAATAAGGCCAAGAACTACAAGAACTCCACCTAACATGTCATTTGTTATAGTCTTTTGCTCTTTTTTACTTGGTCTTCCTCTTTTTCCTCTTCCCATTTAATCACAACCTCTATTCAAAAAATCTATTTTAATTCCCTTCTGTTATTATGTACTATATCCATTGTTTCTCTTAATACATTTTCTACCTTTTCTAATATGTTATCTGCATACTCTCTTGTACCTTCAGAAATCTCTTTTGAAACTTTATTTGCATTTTCAATTATTTCTTCTTTTTGTGCTAAAGCTTTCTTTGTTATTTCATGTTCATCTACTAGATTTATTATCTTTCCTTCTGTTTCTTTTAGTACTTTTTGTGCTTCAAGTTCAGCATCTGATATAATTCTTTGTCTTTCCTCTTTTACCCACTTTGCTTGTTTTAATTCATCTGGTAATTTTAATCTTATATCTTCTATTATTTCTCTTAATTCCTCTGCATCTACCATAACCTTAGTTGAAAATGGTACTTTTGTTCCTGCTTCTAATATTTCTTCTAAATTCTCTAACAACGTAAATATTTCCATTTAATTACCTCCATTTATACATCTTCAAAACTACGTTTCCATATGCTCGCTCATCAATACATTGCAGATTTTCAAAACTATTTAGAATTTCTCCTTTCCTATTTTTTTCAAGTTTTAAAAGAAAATTCTTATCAGTTTCATATATTATTATTCCATCTTTTTTTAAATATCCATCTTTCGAATCGGATATTTTTTGCAATACATCTATTCCATAATTACTCTCATACGGTGGATCCAAAAATATTATATCAAATAGCACATTTTCTTTTACTATTTGATTTAAACATTTTATATAATCTTTCTTTGTTATTTTAACACATTCTATACTATTAGTCAACTTAACATTAGATATTATAGTTGAAATACTAAGACTTTCTTTGTCGTTTATCCACGCAAATTTTGCACCTCTACTAATAGCTTCTAAAGCTAAATTTCCAGTGCCACCAAAAAGATCTAATACATAAGTGTCATCATTTATATAATTATTTATAATAGAAAATAATGCCTCTTTAACTCGATCTAATGTTGGTCTTGTTTTCTCTGTTTTCGGACTTACAAGCTTTTTTGCCTTAAATCGCCCTGCGATTATTCTCAAAACTATTCCTCCACTTCTAAAAGCATATAATTTTTATTATACTTTTCCATAATTTTTATTATATCTTCAGGATTAAATGTTACACTTGCCGTATTATCATTTGGATGAAAAGACACCCTTTCATAATTCATTATATTTTTATCTAAAACAAACGTAACATCTGTATCAGGTGCACCTATTACATTTAATACTGATACAGATCCTGGCTTTATATGTAACTTTTCCCAAAGTTCTTCCTCATTTCCAAAAGACAATCTATGAGATTTAAGTTCATCAGATATTTTCTTTAGATCGGCTCTTTTATTTGCAGGTAAAGATACCAGATAAAATATATTAGTTTTTTTATCCTTCAAAAATAAATTCTTACACACTTGTCCGTCAAACTTTATATCTTTTACTTTATATTCATCAGCTCTACAAAAAATAGCTGGATGTCTTATTAAATTATAATCTATATTTAGTAATTTAAATACGTCTAATACTTGTTCCATAAAAACTCCTTTACATATATATAATACTACAAATCCATCTAACTTTCAACTTACATAATATTTTTTGCATAAAAAAAACATAGGATTTACCTATGTTTATAAATTACTCTCGTCTATTATGTCAAGCACATGAGGCTTAGTTTTTAAAGCCTTTACCACATCTGGCTGAATATTATCTATGTATATAGCACTTTCAATATACTCAAATGCATCTTCAAATTTTTGTTTGTCATTATATAAAACTGTAAGAATTGTATCTCCCTCTTCTACTTTATCTCCAACCTTTTTATTAAATTCAAATCCGACTGCATAATCTATTTTATCATCTTTTCTATTTCTTCCACCGCCAAGAGCTACCAAAGCTTCTCCTATTTTTTTACTATCTATTGATACAATATGCCCATCAGATTGTGCGTGAATTTCTTTTAGATATCTTACTTTATCATCTAGGACTGGCATATCTAAATTTAGTCCAACCCAATCCATATATACATTGTATATATGTCCACCTTGTGCTTTTATAAGCTCTATAAATTTGTCATATGCTGCTCTTGATATAATAGCCTTTGTTATATCTTTTCTATTTTTTTCCATGTCGTCACATACACCTGACATTTTTATCATCTGAGCTGCTATTTCATATACAACTTCTCTTAGATCTCTAAGCTCATCACTAAAAAGTGTAGTTTCATCTGAAAGTAAAAATGATATAACTTCTTTTATTTCTAATGCATTTCCTACATTTCTACCTAAAGGTTCACTCATAGATGTTATAACTGCCTTTGTTTCAACTCCGGCAAGCTTTCCTATACTTACCATTGCTTTAGATAATTTTCTTGCATCTTCTAAAGTCTTCATAAAAGCACCTGTTCCAACAGTAACATCAAGTAGTATTTTATCTACACCTGAAGCAAGTTTTTTAGACATTATAGATGAAGCAATTAAATCAATTGATTCAACTGTAGCCGTAGTATCTCTTAAAGCATATATTTTTTTATCTGCTATTGCAAGTTCAGGACTTTGTGATATAAGACAAACACCTATGTCTTGCACTTGCCTTATAGCATCGTTAATTGGAATATTTATATTATATCCAACAATTGATTCTAATTTATCTGCTGTTCCTCCAGTAAATCCTAAACCTCTTCCACTCATTTTACATACGCCCACACCTAAAGATGCTATTATTGGAAGAACAATAAGTGTTACTTTGTCTCCTACACCACCTGTAGAATGCTTATCTACTATATATTTTCCTGGTACTTTAATGCTAGACAAATCCAATGTCTTAGCAGAATTCGCCATAGCAAATGTTAAATTTTTTAATTCTTCACTGCTCATCCCGTTTAAATATATTGCCATAAGTAAAGCGGCCATTTGATAATCTGGAATTTCACCCTTACTGTAACCATTTACAAAATACTCTATTTCTTCTTTTGAAAGCTCATATTTATCTCTTTTTTTCTCTATTATTTCATACATTCTCATAACTTAATTCTACCTCTCTTTTTACCTATATTTTAACTTCATTTGTCCATTGTCTTTCTTTTTCATCATTTCCTATGTATACAAGTTGTCCTTGTTCAATTTTAAATTTAGACATATCTGTTTCTATAATATCTGGTATTACAGACTTAAGCTCAATGCCACATACATTTATATTTTGCTCTGTATTTCTATTTTTATAATCTTCTATTTCTAAATAGTATTCATAAACATTTAGCTTAAACGCCTCTTCTTCAGCTTTAT